>Ga0214545_1000611_pt1 | contig 58955 bp, 17 predicted proteins | sample CNSS4metaG_FD_160064 | JGI IMG/M metagenome (GOLD analysis project Ga0214545, IMG submission 160064) | Root nodule microbial communities from cowpea collected in UCLA plant growth center, Los Angeles, California, USA - CNSS4 | ecosystem: Host-associated > Plants > Roots > Nodule | place: USA... | reverse complement strand
ATATATAATATGTTTTATGAGATGTTTAGACAAAAAATTAGTAGTAATGTAAAAATTAATTAGGACAATAAAATTATCAAAATTCACTTATTTTAAGAAATACATTATTCTCGATTCATATTTGTAGATAAATTTATGATATTATTAATTATTAATATAATATACACTTATATAAAATTATTAATAATAAAATAATAATTTATTGTTTTATTTTTATTTACGTAAAAATATTTATGAATTTTATTAGTATTAATTCAACAACAAATATAAATTGACCGATTCATAAGATAAGTTAGTATATACTCATTTATATTTATTAAATCACTAATTTATTAACTCATTTATTAATATACTAATAATGTTATTAATATTAGTTTTTTTGTTAATATTAGTTCCTATACATTATAAAAGCATGAATTTAATCATAATCATCTAACGTAAAGCTCTTAGAATATGTTTAGACTAGGGATGACAAAAATAATCGTGTCTGCGGATATCTGTGGATAAAATTCATGACGGGTAGTTAGTACCTGCGGGTATTTATTACTCGCGAATAGCGGGTAGCGGGTATTTTAATACCCGCTTATAAATGGGTCGGATGCGGGTATCATACTATCCGTACTCGCGGGTACCCGTTATCCGCAAAAAATTAAAATTAAAATTTAATTTATATTTTATTAAGTTGAATTTAATTAAAATTAACATTAACAGTATATTTTATTATGTCAAATTTAATTATAATTAAAATTTAATTTAATTATATTTTATTTTTATAATTTTAAATTAAAAAAATTATAAAATATATATATTTTTTAAATATTTGTGAGTATCGGGTATCCATGGGTACCCGCGAGTTTTAAAAATATCCACGGATATTTTTTAAGCGGATACCTGGCGGGTAGCGGGTGGATATGTTTTTGGTAGGTCGGGTTGCGGGTAGACACTATCCGTGCCTGACCCGACCTGCTGCCATTCCTAGTTGAAACTCACGAGCCAATTCGGTCTACCATGAGTTAATTTTTGACCTGGTTTATCTAGAATCCAGCTCACCCGAGTTGAACCCGTGATAAGCCAGATTGGCTCAACGACTCGCAAATGAAGGGTCACATAAGTGTTTTTTATTATATTGGGTTTTGCATCTAGGTAAGGTTAGATTTTTTTTTTTTAACCAACACATTGGTAATTTGTATTTTTATGATTTTGGTTTGTATTTGGAGTTTAACATCCTTTTAGATTGTATTTAGATTTTATTGAAATTTATTTATATTTTAATCATAATTATAATTTATTTTTTTTTATACGAAAAAAAAAAATTAATTAAGTGATCCCGCAAGTCAACCCGTTTAACCTACCAACTTGTGGTTGGCCATGTCGGGTTTGAATTTTGTTGGCTCACTAATAAGTAAACTGGATTGAATTGGCTTACTAAGTGGCCAATCCGTAGTGGGTTGGGTCAGACCGAATTATCCGTTTTGACAACTCTTATCTAAAATTAACTTTTTTTTATTTAACAAACTATATGACATATATAACGAACAGTGTTGGCACGTGTGGACTATTTGTGTTATTTTTATTCTCTCCTCCTCCCCACCCTTCCTTATTGTTCCCGTCCGTGGCTGCTACCCAACCTTCTCATCACTCCTCCCCTCCCTCTCCCCTCCTTGCTGCTGCAGTTGTATTTTTCTTACTCAAAACATTCTACAATATATAGCATCATTTTATGTGGGCTTTCTCCATCTTCTTTTGAACTCTGTACATGACACCACCAAGTTCATTTCTGAAACAACAGATGACAATTCCAGTGTGAGTTTATTGGAGAATGAGAAATATTTCCAAATTTTCGTTCCAAACGATGGTCATGGTCACGCTCATCAAGTTGAAGCTCTTTGTCTTAAAGTTCACGTCGTTTACAAGAGTGCCTTGAACTACTCTACTCATTCATGACCAACGGGATTTTTGACTCAGTAAACTTATAAAATACTATTTATTGATCTTCATTACTCAATCTATTCACTACTTATACACAAACAATGCATACGTATCCTTATATAAAAACTTTTACCATGTTGTCATGTATATAAGTATCAACATGTATCGGTATAAATGTAGACATGTCAAAAGTGAGCTAACCCGACTCACACGGGTTGGTTCACAACGAGCTGAGTTGAAAATGACTGAATCCAACTCGATTCACTTTATGGTGAGTCAAAAATTTTGCAACTCATCTCAACCCACCACGGGTTGGTGGATTAAGTTGGTTGGCTCACCAATCCATATAAAAAACATTATTTATGTATTTATTTTTAAGTATTCAAATATTTAAATAATTTATTAAGTAAACCACGAGATGACAATCATAATAAAATCAATAATCAATGTCTTCATCATGTTCACCACCAATATATGATGAATTGTTTCCAAGAAAGTGTTCATATAGTCCAAGAAAATATGATTAATATTACACATTTTTTATCATGTTATTCAACAAGATATAAATAAAAAAAAAACTATACATTTTTGTCATGCTAATTAGAAAATTTTGTTTATAACTTGACAATTAAATTAATTGAACATTCAAACAATTCAAATAGTATTGAACAACATTCTAGCATTTAAAAATATAAAATTTGAACCTATATAATTAGGAGTGGTAAATAATTATTAAAAAAAATTGTAAAAAAATATTGGTGAGTTAAGTGGGTCAACCCACCTTCAACCCAGCTCAAACCTGTTTAACCCATGGGTTAAGTGAGTTGGGTTGAGTTCAACACACTTTTGAGAAAACTGAATTTTTCTCAATTCAACCTAGTTCGAACCCGTGGTGAGTCAGGTTGACTCACGGGTTGAAACTCATCTTCACATCTCAATTTAAATGAAAGGAACATGAACTTATGTGTATCTATCTTGAATTCCAACCATTCAAACATAACTCAATGATTTTGTAGTTATTTTCTTACTAATATTTTAGTTTGTCCATTATAAGTATTAATAATAATTATATACAATTTAAACGTATAACAAATAAATAAATATTTCAACTGCACAAAATATATTATAATTAAAATGTGTACAATAAGTATTAGAATTCTATTAGTCCATGATGAAAAGTTGTAGAGCCCAATAAAGGAAAAAAGCAAGAAAATAAAAAAAGATGCACCCAGAGGAAGGAGAGAAAGAAGATACAAAGAAAAGGATAGAGAAAACTTCTTTATTAAAAGAAAGAAAAGAATATAATTGGTCAACACTCTAAGAGTATTTGATACAAGAATATATATATCCAAAGAAAAACAGAAGCAGAAGAGCATTGACCATATGACAAAATACTAAGGGCAATGCAGAAGCAAAGAAGAAGAGCAATGCTTTTAGCTACCTTCAAGCTGGGAATAAATGTTTTTCATTTCCAATTTGGAGAGATGAACTTTTTACAAGGCAGGAGGTAAGGGCTTGGTGTATCAACAATATGTAGCAAGGATGAGATGAGAATAAGCTTAAGGAAGCCATGTACAACTTTTGTATAAATAATGTGAATATCAATCTCAATGTGCTTGATATGTTCGCGAAAGATCTTATTAGAAGCAATTTGAATGGCAAATTAATTGTCACAATATAACAATAATGGTTATCAATAGACATTTTAATTATATGGATAAATCTTTGATATGAGTTTTCAGTCATAAATCTTTATGATAAACACAAAGATGAATCTTTTCTTGTCCAAAATTGTTAAGATATGTTGATATCATTGTTATGAGTTTTCTATGTACAAGTATATTATCCAATAAAAATAGAAGATCTTGAGCTCCATTAGACTCAAGAGACTTAGTTCAGATAAAAGAAGTTGGTTTAAATTCTTATAATTTCTTTTGTGCTGGTTGATATGGTATAGAACTGTTGTGATTACTATAATTGAGATGAGCTGTTTGAGAAATTTTGGTATATAATTGATATTGAATATTGAGTTGAATTGTTAAAGTGGATTTTGATGTTGAATCTTAAAATGTGGAGAGTGATTTGATACCTATGAAACATATTTCAATTGTACAAGTAGTGAATTGAATTAAGATAACAATTGAGTCAAATTAGTTATTGAGTGAGTTAGAATTCACTAGACAAGTATACCTCCAAAGGTAACTCGCTAGGCAAGTGTGGACGCTCGTTGAACAAGCCTTGATTTTTAAAAATCCTTAGTTTTGTCTCACTAGACAAGCTTACATTTTTGCTAAGCAAAAGGGAAATATTTTGGGTGAGAAAACTTTATTCTTTTTTAGGCTTTTAAAAATGTGTATGATTTATGATGTGTGAGGCCGAGTAGAGCCAATGTATTAAGTCATAATCTACTAATTTTTGTGTAAGTGTATGTGTGACGAAGTAGAGTATGGGTATTGAGCTATAATCTACTCTATGTGTGTATATGTGTGTGACCGAGTAGAATTAGAGTGATTAACCATAATCTATTGTATGAGTGTGTATGTGGCCAAATAGAGTTAGGGCTTTGGCCACAACTTACTATTGGTGTATGAGCAGCTGAGTAGAGTCGACGAGTGATATCCAATCTATTAGAGTATATTGATGTGGTATTTATATAATGTAAAAGTAATTATTTCTAAGGAGAAAATACTATGTTTAAAGGTGATAGGTTATACATTGAATGATTATTTGATAATAAATTCTATTGATTCTACTAATGTTATATTTGTAAAGAAGAAGACATTAGGTAATAAGAGTTGATGAATTTTTCTAAACTTGGAGTGGAGTGCGAACAAGAATTATATCTCACGGGTAAGAGATTTGTCTTTTCACATAAGAAGTACTAAGTTTTGGAAAGTAACACTACGTTGATAATCGATACAATAATACAACAAGTGCAAAATCTTTAAATCTATTGGATGCATAATAATGTTTAGGCATGTGAATTTAAATAGTTATGATGAGATGCAACCACATGCATGAATCTTGATGTGAATTTAAATGGTTATGATGAGATGCATCCACATGGACTAGTGTGTGTATAGTCACTGGTTTTTTATGAACTTACAAAATATGTTTTTGCATAAATTATGTTAATTACAATTATTCTATCTTATAAAAAATCCAACTTATCCTATTATATGGTTTGTGTTTGACTAAATTTATTACACGAATGCAGAAGATATTTTAAAAGGAGCTTCTTAGCAATGATAGACGTAAAAGTGTCAGAGAAAGCCTTTTCTTTCGTTTTTGGGTTGTGATAGACATATATGTTGTGTGTATGTATGTATATGTACGTTTGATTTCTCTTAAAAAGATGTGAACTTTTATTTTGAAAATTTTAATCTAGGAGGAACTTAAATGTTTTGAGAATAATGGACACAACTACCGTATTGATTTTGAAAGCAGAAACTCAAACCTTATTCCAATCAAGCATTGCTAGAAACTAATATTCTTCAACAGCAGATACTCCGATAAACACTTTGTCCGAACATTCAATTCTCTACGCCTTGACTGAAATCTCAATTTGATCATATAATAGGTTCACAATTAATATTTTAAATCTGCACATGCTGATTCAATAAGAAAAGCAATCAGGATTATGAAGATACAATGCAAAGAAAAACATAAACTCAACCCACGAGTCTGGGGGTGTGGATGCAAACCCTTTCAACAAGAGCTATTTGTTGCTCCCATGTTATCTGCCTAGGAAAGAGGAATACTACGCCCTATTTTATTTTCAAAACCAGTTTCGCCCCAGACTTCAGCAGCAAAAGTTAGACACCATTATGGCAATAAAAGGACAGCAATCATTAATGCATCGAAACCAATATCATTATTCTCAAGCACAGCAAACTCACTGTACGGCCAGAGAAAGTAATCACATTTTTTTGTCTAATGCACGATTAAAAAACTGTCTTTAACATAATAGAATTCACATCTCACATCAAACTTTGTTTATTCAAAGCAACTTAGTTGCGACTTGGGTCAGCAAAGAAGTTGTTGAGGGAGGGCATAATCTCTGGAGATCTGTTGCGTACATACTTCCTTAGGAAATGCTCGGTATACTTCTCTCCCTCAGCAAAGTTCTCCAACACTCCGGCCTTCCTTCCCTCCTTGTTCACCCTAAATACATGACAAGAACAAAACAACCATCCATTATTTTCCTTTAATAAGTGAAACACTAACTAACAACAGGAAAAACTATTATGATGATGAATGATTCAGTGCATGATAAAAATTAATCCACTATTCCAATAGAGGCTGTTCCCTGAAGCTTCCATTGGGATTGATCCCACTTACTTTAAAAATAGTTAATATGCAGTTTGATCTTTGAAATGATACCGTATTTAGTCTGTCCCAAAATTGTCCAGGTGTTACATGTGCAAAATTAAGTCCTAAAATCACATTTAGTCCTTTGACTCCTTTAATCACAAATATATTACCACAATGTGAATACAGTGTAAGCAAAATTAATACATTCACAGAGCAATATGCACATATTTACACTTTAGAGCACTAATTAGTCTCTGAGAAGGCCACACCAAGATTGAGTAATCCGGGACTAAATTGTATATACCACTACTTACAAAGACAAAAGACATATAGTGACACTTTCAAGGATCAAATTGCATATCAACTATTTAAAACATAATTAAAAAAAGTACTTATTTCCCAAACATTCTACACTGAATGAATCAAGTCAACAATCATACTGATTCTTCAATTTGTTTTTGACAAGACTAGTCAAAGGAATAATTTTTATCTATAATCATCACCTTCCCTCCAGTTCTGTTTTCCACCTTTCCTTCACCCTTTTATTTTTAAGGTTTTATTTTTAAGGAAAATGATATTTGAAAACCCTTCAAACTATAAGCATAACAATTTATAATATTTTAAAAACTAAACAGTTCACAAACGATCTCAAATACATATAATTCAGACAATCCCATCCAAACTAGAAAAAACCCTAACTACATAAGATCAAATTCAATAATTTCAAATCCCAGTCCATGATTTTGGTTTTATCGTTTTCTCCGATTTAAGTCCACGTATCCAATCAAGACCACAATTTTATATCAGGCCAAGGATTTAATCGGTCTAAAACAAAACATATAAAACATCAGCAAAATTGAGCATTTAACCAAAATTAAAAATCTGAAACTAAAACCGCAAAAAAAAAATGAAACTAAAAATAGGAGGACCAAATCGCATATCGCATATCTGGACAAAATTATAATTTATCCTAAACTGAAAGACCAAAAACCTAGAACTAAAAGAAAAGAAATAAATTGAGATAGACCTGACTTCAGGGTTGATGCAGATATTACGAACCAGTTGAAACCCACAGATCCCAATAGCAGCACCAACAGCGGCGAACAGCGGATACACCTGAAAACAAACATCAAAATCGGTGAAACCCTACAACTAAAATGGTGGAATAAAAATCGCCCCATGATGGATGAAAAAGCACCTCGGGTCTGAGCCAGCGATTGGCCATGGATAGCTTCAGAGTTGAAACCTGAAAGGGGGAAGAGAGAGAAAGAGAGAGAGTGCTGAGAGAGACAGAAAGAGAAGAATAAAAAGTGTGATAGAGAGACTCTTTTATCCTAGATCGCGTGCTTAAAATATTGAGTAATTCCAAGAGAGTGAAGATGCAACCCTAGTGGTGTTTTTATAAGTTACAACTTGCAAGGGTATAAAAGGAATTCCACTTGTGCGTGTGCACAAAGCTCGATACTCTGCGATCTAACAGCCAGTGATGAAACGCCAGCTCAACATTGAGTTTCTTTTGTGTAGGAATAGAATATAAAAGTGAAATTTACAAGTTACCCACATGCCTACTTCAACATTAAGCTTGTTGGAGTAAATTATTATATTTAAGTTAAGTAAATTTCTCAGATTTTTGTAATAATCTTTTTTTTTTAAAACAAAAATTAATTAAATAGATCTAATGTAATGTTATTTTTAAAGTACATTTATTTCAATATTATTTTCTAGATAGATACATAATTTTTTTTTTGTTTTTTATTTTTCTAAATCCGGGAGGAAAAATAAAAAGATTAAAAATTAAAGTTGTCAAAAAATAATTTGAAATAATTAATTAAAATAATTAGTATAAGTTTTAAATTAATTATTTTAAGAGAATGAATAAAGTAAAAAATTATTTATATTTTTTGATGTAATACAATTTGAAGTTACATGTGTTATTTATTACTAACCTTTTAAAAAGTAAAAATATTATAAAAAAAAGTTTATACATATGTAGTTATATATAAAGATATGTAAATATTTATTATTTCTATTTTAGTCTTCATGGTAATTTTTTATTGATTTTTTAAACATTAACAATTATTTTGAGATGTTTTGTATAAAATTGTCTTAGCAGTTTCTTGTTCTTTTGATCTTCATCCATCTCATAAATTTTTGTTCTTCATCAAATTTGTGCTTCTTCCTATTCCATTGCCTTTCTCCTCTTTTGTTTGTTGGGAATATTTTGTATTACTTTGATTGTCCTTTTTTTAAGTACAAATATCATAAGTCTTAGGTTTTTGTCAGAATTTCATTTCATTGTATTACTTTTGGTCTCTCTTTTTTCTTTTTTCGGTACAAATACGATGACTTTTAGGTTTAGCGATAATTTCATTCGAGTTGTTATTTACTTGTTAAAATATATTTTTTTTTTCAAATTTTCATCAAATTTTATCAAATAAGTTCTAATTTTGATTTTGTGTTAGGTCCCAATTTTTGTTAATTTTATTTAATTGGGTTATTTTTTGCTAACATAGTTTAAATCATTAACGGTCATTAACATAATTGCCACGTGTCACTTTGTATTTTTTTTATTTTTTTAAATTTTTAAAATTTTTTTAAAAATTTATTTAAAATGTTCGCGTGTCAATCCAGCCGTGTGTCAGATGTCAAAGTCAATGTTCTATATTCAATTTGGTCCCTATATTTATTATTTTTGTTCAATTTAGTCTCAATTTTCGTTAACATGAACCAATTTGATCCCTCTCCAAATTGAAATCAAATTTAATTTTTATATTAAAATTCATAGTTTTAATTAAATATTTTTATATATTATATTAAAATTCACATCATTATAACTTTGATATAAAAATTAAATTTGGTCATATCTTCAATGGGGACAAAATTGGTCAATTTTAAACAAAATTGAAACTAAATTAAATAAAAATAACAAATATAGGGATCAAATTGAATATAGAACATTGACTTTGACATGTAGCACACTATTGGGTTGACATGTGAACATTTAAAAAAATTAAAAAAATTAAAAAAAATCCAAGAAAACCACGAAGTGACACGTGGCAGTTACTGTGCATGACCATTAATGATTTAAACGGTGTTAACAAAAAAGAACTCAATTGAATAAAATTGACAAAAATTGAGACAAAAAAGTATTTTAACCTTGTTTACTTTGAAAATGTAGGAGAATGTGGTGATGCTTTTCTTTATGAGATTGTGTTTATATTTATTCATGCTTCTCCAATTATATCCTCTCATTCATGTGTTCTGTTTTTCTTTTTTTATGCTTTTAGCTTCTGGATATGTTTAAAAATATCAAGTTTGTTAAAGGCAGTTTCACTCCATTCACTCTGCCATTTTCAATGCAATGTATAAAAATATTAAATTTTAAAACAAACTATGTGTGACACAGGTCTTTTAACTATATTAAATATATAAATTAGAGTCTTAATTATTTTATTGTTTTCTTAAATTTTATTATTTAACAAATAATTTCTTTTAACTTTCTAAAGTTAACTTTCATTATTTTCTTGATGAGAGTGTATTGTTCTCTTTCTAAAGTATGAAAATTAAGAGTATAAGAATTAAGGCAGGAGAATCTATTATATTAGATTATGATTCACAAAGTATTTTATATATCGGTATTGTTAATATTTTTACTTTGGAAAAATGTGTCTGGTCCCTTAAGTTTAACCCTAATTTGAAAATGGTTCATGGTCGAAATTTGGTCATTGTTTGGTTTTGCACTTTTAAAATCATTATTTCTTGTCTATATTTTTGAATGGCGTTAAAATTAATCTTGCATGACAAACGTCGTTCCACCTCATTAGCAGATATTGTGACACTGTGTGGACACATCTTTGACACGTGTTTTTTTTTAATTAACTTTTTTTTTAAATAAAGATGTGTTTTAACCTTTAGCGGTTTTAATTTTTTTTTTCCAAAATGAGATAATTGAAATGCGTGTTTTGACCTTTAAGGTTTTACTATGGTCAAATTGTTTGGCAGAGAATAAATTTGAGACTGAGAAATCGTGACGACCACCATTGTACAACGAAGAACTTAGCTGAAATCGTGACAAAGGAATTGGTTTGTGGTTACAGAGAAAGGGTTTACTACTGATAGAATGTAATCATGTGTTGAAGACGAAGTAATCGCGTGCTGCAAACGATCCACGTTGCGTGTTGAAGATGAAGGTATGGTTCATTGCTTTTGGGGTTTCATTCTGTTGCATTTAAGGTTCGTTTCCTTTGCATTTGGGGTTCCTTTTTGTTGCATTTATGTTTTCCTTTTGGCCTGATGAAGGTAGGATTTTTCTTTTTGCTGACAATGGGTTTCTCAATTATGTTTTTTCACATGGAAAAAATTGAATCATCAAGAGAGAGGTTTTTGCGTTACAATGGAGGGGAATATATGAGAAAAGACTTCATATTCAAAGTGGGGATGGAGTTCTGTTCACTAAAAGAGTTTAAACAAACTCTTAAGGAGTACTTAGTACAAAATGAAAGAATTGTGGATTTTTAATTTTATGTAGTAAAGTAAGAGCAAGCCATACATTTAAGGTGAAAACATTGGTTGATGTGCATACTTGTGACAGGATTCTTAGGATTTAGAATGCAAATAAGGATCGGTGGTTCTAGATAAAAGATCTAAAGAAATGAAGAAGGGTGGAGCCTAAGAACTAGAGAAAAGATTTAGATAAAAGTTTTAGAGAAATAGTGGTTCTTATAAAATGAAACTCGATCAATACAAATATTTCTTTTATAATATAAATTTTATTAAAAAAAAATTGATTGTCATATTTTAAGGCCACTACTACTTTTTACTATTTAATATGTCTTTTACATTGAGAATTTATCTTGATGTATTTAGATTTAATTAATAAATATTGAGTTGTAATTGATTTATAATGTGGTTTTGGTTAGATCCATAAAATTATTTTATATATTTATTGTAATACAATAAATGGGGATTAATATACTTATTATTTTATGATAATACAATCAAAGTGTTCACCTATTTTATCAAACATTATTATGAAAATAGTAGTTTGGTAGTTGAAAATTAAAGTGTCAATCTACATAATTTGACAAATAAAAAAATTAAACATCCAAAATATTTAAACATTATTAAACAATATTCTAATTTTTAAAAAGATCAAATTGTTAACCTATATGTTGAAAGTAGTAAATAATTATAATAAAAAATTATGAAAAAATGGTAAAAAATACTAATAAAGGATTGTTGTGAAACCCATTTTCTTTTAAAACTCATCTCAACTGCCTCAGTTTCTAAAAGAACACATGTCCCTCTTTTTCTTTCAAACTCGGAAACATTTTTCATTTAACTCAACCTTGATCCTCTCTTTTCTTATATGAATTTTCATCATTTCTTAAATCAGAGGGCAGACTTGGGTTCGTGGCGGAGTTCTCTTCGAACCACCCGAATAATTTATTCCTTCGAGTAAGTTGATAATTTGACATCCACCTCCTTTTTCTTTTTTGGGGTTTTAATTCCGCTTTGATCATGATCAAAGCCCTAATTCTTTCATGTGTTCTTGGGTTTTTGTTTCTTTAGGTTGAATTGGGATTTTATAGCTCAAAAATCATTTAAGGGGTTCTTCGTTGTTTCAATCTTGGTTAACGTTTGAAGTAAGGGGAGCTAGGTTTCTTGAAAATTTCGAAATGAATTGCTTATCTTGGTCATTAATTGTGTTGATGTGTTGAATTAATGGGTGTATTGAATTGGAGTGGTTTGTGCTTTTTTATCGTTTTTTGTTTTGCATGCTGAGAAAATGGTGGAAATTTGTTATTCTAGCTTAAGTGAGAATTTTTAGCTTAAGCGAGAGACTTCTAGCTCAAGCAAGAAAGATATAGCTTAAGTGAAAATAGCCAGAAATTTTCACTTTGCTCTCTCTTCGACTTTTAGCTTAAGTGAGAATTTCTAACCTAAGTGGGAATTTCTAGCTTAAATGAGAGGCCTTGTGCTCAAGCAAGAGTTTCTAACTTAAGCGAGAAAACCACTGGAACTCTTTTTGTTTCTATTTAATCTTTAACTTCAGCGAGAGTCTCTGTCGCTTAAGCGAGAATCTCTAGCTCAAGCAAGAGCCCTGATTGCTCAAGCAAGAATTTCTAGCTCAAGCGAGAATGCTGCAAAATTTTAATTTCTTACTTTTAACCTGTGATTGACTGAGTCAATTTTAAAAGTATGATGTATAAAGTTATGCATGAATGATGTTGGTATTTTGAGACTTGACTTACTATGTTGTTGCAAAATGTGATTGTTTGATATTTGGAATTTGAGATGAAATTAATGATATGTGAATATGAAAAAAATGATTGAGGATGTGCGTGAATGTGAAAGTATTGTAGTGAAACTATGATGATAATGAGTTTGTGAATATATATATATATATATATATATATGAGCATTGTATATATTTAACGTAATTCCATTGGTCTCATGAGAAGATTTTATGGTGGTGTTACTTTAGTGTATGCATTGGACTATGGATTCATATACGAAATTAGATCATCACACATTCTAGATATAGATCACACATTCCACATAAACCTTGATAAAAAATCATCAAATATTGTAACATCCCATTAAATAGTCTTTACAGCTATTAAACAAAATATCATATTATGATAGAGTAAAACAGATAGTCAGAAAAGCCATACAAAAGTTTAATACAGTCATCCCAAAATAACCTGTTTTTAAACCTTTGTACTACTCTCAGAAACAAACTTAAGGAAAGTTATAACTTATACATTCCAAAATGCTCTATTCTAAAAGCACGAGTCCAAAACAAAATGAACACCAGGAGCCACAGATCAGGTCCGGTCCGAGGGAGGAGTACCATCACCTGGATTCTTCTCTGCTCACACCAAGTCGCAGGTGGTCATCGCAAAAGAAGACATTCAAGGAAAAACATGCTAGGCAAGAAGGGTAAGCTAACACTTCATAAAATAAGAGGAAAGTCATGAATAAAACGAATAAATAATTTGACACATATCATAAATTAATTCAAATCATCTCTACAAGATAAATAAGTACCGACGCTAACTCAATATCCAGATTATGTAAGCATATTAGATCTCTTGGTAGCTTGCACCTGTGAAGGTTCCTAAACTCTACAGAGTTTAGGCTCAAGGGGTTATCACCCAACCACTCCCAAGGTAAGTTCCCTTTGCGTCTATGATTGATCGGGTCCATAGACTAGGACCTCCTGATACTCCTCACGACATAACCCATCACACTCTACATGAGTCTTAATGGATTATTAGAGCGTCAAGATGCCAACCAAAACTAAGTCCTTAAATGCTTACACACACTAAGTACTTTTCCTAGGAATTCCCATGAAATCCTAGTTCATCTCATCCTTCCACAATCCTCATTCCACAAACTTTCATCATACAATTATATGCATACACTACAAATCATTATCATCCAACATATTGTAAGTAAACATCATCTTATCTCAATCAATACATTGTTGTTCATTTAAAACAGAGAAGAAAACATAACCCTGCAGTGAATTTCGCCTAAGCTAGCGAATCTCGCCTAGGCTAGGGAGTAATCTCGCTTAGGCAGACTACTTTCGCCTGGGCGAGACCCCTTACAGTGGGCAACTAGAACACCTGAGCGGGTTCTCGCTCAGGCAAGGCTGGTTCGCTTAGACGAGAAGATATCTCGCTCAGGCGACCCCAGCTCGCCTAGGCGAGACCTCACGCAACAATCAGAGGCAACTCCCTGATACTTTCACTTAGGCGAGAGCCACTCGCCTGGGCGAAATTATCAGGTTTTCCACACTGTTCTTCACATGCAGTGTTACGAAATTCACACCACCATCCAATTACACACCACAGGCAGTTCAAAAAGGAGATTAAGCTAAGAATCATCCCATCCAAACATACAAGGATCCTAATTACTCGAAATTTAAGTGAAGGTTAGCTTCCCTTACCTCTTTTGCTAAGATTTGAGCTTGGTGGAGTTTTGAAATGGGTACCAAGGAGGCAGAGGTCTCAAATTAACCTAGAAGTTCATCATCAAGCCATAGAGAAAAGGGAAACTCATAATTAGACCCAGAATTCAAAGACAACCAAATGGACTCTAGCTGGAATTGAACTACAACGAAAAGTGGAACCTACCGAGGAGGAAGGGAGCTGAGGGATGAAGCACCAGAGGGTTCCGTTGAGTCTGATCTTCCAGAATCTGGTCACATAATGCAAGGAATTGGTGAGGGAATTGATCAAATAAGAGAACCAGGACAGGAGAACTTGAGAGCAGAGATGGAGGGTGGAAGTTCTTGTGTTACTGGAGGTTTATAGTGAGAGAGAAAAAGATGGTTTAATTAAGGGGGTTTCACAAATATAATCAATCCTAAATATTTCATCTCACTTTAAATGCTAATAAATCAAAATTAATTTTCATTGCATTAATATAATATCCAAATGCGATGTGTTAATCAAATATAACAAAATAGTGAAAGATAAACCAATTTTAGTATTTTAAAACTTATTTCTTTAAGGCTTAAATACTATTTTGGTCCCTATTTTTGTCAAGTTTGTTCATTGTGGTCCTTTTTTTTTGCGTATTCAATAAGGTTTCATTTTTTGTCAATTTGGTCATGTAGAATTGTATATGTTCTAAATGTATTGTGTTGCTAATGCACACCACACAATATGCATTTATACTATTGAATGGAATCAATTACAATAAAGGCTCGTAATAATATGAAATCAATCACCCTAACTTATGAGATTATGTAACGGTTGATTTCTTAGAAATTTGTAACCGCTGATTATATTCTAATAGGTCATTTTTGGTAACGACGTTTAAATCGTCAACGGAAGGTGAGTGGTGTGTGTCACGTGTCAGTTCGTGGTTTTTTATTTATTTTTTACTTTTCTTTTAAATTTTTTATTTTTTTTTAATTTGAAAAAATGTCCATGTGTGAAGTCAGGATTGTGCCATGTGACACTAACAATGCCATGTGTCAAGTCATTGTTAAGTCAATATAAATACCACATGTTAGTGTGTTATATTCACATGGACAACTTATTTTAAATTAAAAATAAATAAAAATAAACTACAAAATAAGACGTGGCACATATTGTTCACTTTTCGTTGACTATTTAAATGTCGTTACCAAAAAGAACCAAATTAACTAAAATTTACAAGAATTGAGATATTATTGAACACATAAAAGAAAAAAAAAGGACCACATTGAGCAAACTTAACGAAAATATGGACCAAAGTATTATTCAAGCCTTTCCTTTAACTTCTTAAGGCATTATCTCGCTTAGTCGACATTTGGCGTGCTTTACGAATTGAGCACATGTTAAATTTCGCTTAGTCAGAATTATACTCACTTAGCCAAATTGATAGCGTTGTTTTCTACCTTTTATTGGTGTTTTGTTTCGTGAATAAAATCAACTTCTCCATAGCTTTTACTTGTTTAATTCTCAAGTGTATCTTATTTTTTTAGTGTTTTCTATCTTCTTTGTTTTATGCTTTCTTTACTTCTAATCTCTATTATGAGGGTGTGAAATAAAACAATAGGAAGCAATTCTGGTGGAGAAAATCAAGTTCGAACTCAAGGAAGCATGATTGGACAAGAAAGATTGATTTTTAGACAAATATCCACATCGGGAGGCACCGAAATCACACCTAGCACTGCAAACATGCAGAAAGGACTCACCTATAGGTATATACTGCCTTGGACCACCCCCGAAAGGCCAAAAAACCACCATTGGGTGTCAGGCTGACTCGCTGGGCAAAAATGACAGTACATAACTGCAGTATTTGAGTCATTGGGTGAAAATATGACTCGCCCAACCGGTTACAAGTCTGAGAGCGTTAATTTGAGGCCTCGTTGTGTGAGAATGAAGCCGTTGGGCGAGATTGTCGACCCTCATACGCGAATATGGTTATTTAATTATGTTTCTACTAGAGTTTTAGGTGATTCCTCATTTTGCATGAATAGAAACACCTTGGGTGCTTGGGAGATGCTCTTAAAGGCTACTAGGGGTGTTGGGAAACTCTCCCTTCTTCTTCTTCTTAGGTCTCCTTCTTCATCCATGGAGATTTTACCCCTTTTGGGTTGGTGAGGATGATGGGCTACAAAATTGGAGGCAGAGATGCGAATGAAAGGCCCAATTGGAACACGAAGTAGTTGTCAAGAACCTTGGAAGAGATATTGCTTATACTTTATGGTTATAATTTCTTCTTTGTTCTTCAATTTTGCAAAACCCAATTTTTTCACTATGGAGAGAAATTTCTATTTTGTTGAGATTAGATGTAAAACATTGAATTCTTGTGTAAAATTGTGTTGTTAATATATATGTTTTTTTCCAATTCAAGTTAGTGTTTGATTTTTGCGCTTAATGCTTGTTGTGGTTTGATCACCCATGGCTTGTTTGTGGTTCTTGAGGTGTTGGCAAATGTCTTTTGAACCTAGATGAAGCTTGTATCTAGAGATAAAACATGATTCATTAGTAATCTTAAGACTCTTGAACTTAATGCATGATTTCACTTGTTGATGATTCAAGGAATTGAAACTTGATAAGTTATCACAGGCTAAAAGTCACTAGGAATAAGATTTGAGTAATCTTGTGAGTTAATTGACTTGAATATGGAACTGAGATGTTTGTGAATGCATGATAATAAAGCGAATGAAATCTAATCTTGACAATTGTAAATACTCTATGTTAATTTTCTTATTGCACACCAATTGTTTGATAAAAATACAAAAAAAGTTTCTTAATGTTTTTGTGAACTTTGTGTCTAATTAAGTCATCAATTGCGAGAGTTGTCATGCGTTTTACAAGTCTCTTGAGAGAGAACAATAAAATACTTATTGCTTGCAAATATATCAACACAACGAGTGAATTTGAGTCACCAAGTGCATGAACACTAGAAGATTTTATAAAAAAAAAATTATTAAGAGAGAATGTGACTTGTCCAATAACTCCAACCATTAGGAGAAATTTGCCCAACGAGACTTGACTTGCTCAAGAACCAATTCTATCTAACTAGAGATTGGTTCTCCTAGCTAACAAAAACATTATGAGTCCTATTTAAAGGCTCACCCAACGAGTTTTTTCTCGCCCAACGAGCAATGCTCTTTAGATCTTAAATAAACGAATTTTTATAAATGAAAATATGACTTGCTCAAATTGAGTTTGCATAGTTTCAAAAAACATAATTGACATGTACTATTCTCTAATTGGTTAGGCATTTATAATCCTTTATGCCAAAAGTGATATATTTAGTTGTGAAAAGTTGTCATAGTGAGCCAATATGACTTAATCACACTAAATCATTTAATTCAAAACTTCTCAATTTATAATTAAAAAATTGACATCAAAACCCATTCTAACAACTCGAATAAGTCGTCTTACAATCAAATCATTTAACTTGTAATTCTTATAAGAAAATATCTAGCTTCGCTTATGTACACCAAGCTTCTTGACTCTATTAGAGTTTAAAGAGTTCTTACTCTCACAAGTTGCAATGTATATAGAAAACTGTTAGGTTTATATATATTTTTTTCACATATGGGTTATATTCATCATATATGGGTTATGGTTATAGTCATTGAGAGATTGTGGTTCTATATGGTTATATGGCATTAGTCTTACACATATAAGACCTTTGACACCACTTTTACACCAAAACCTTAAGGCAATGTTGTTATAGGTCTTTATTCTTATATAGTGTTTAACTTTGTCTTTTCTATATGGATATATTTCCCTTCAGGTGTATGAGTGACCCCTTTTTTGTTATGGTTATGGTTATGCAGTCAGTCACTCCGAACCATCGGCTCTGATACCGCTGTTAGGTTTATATATATTTTTCACATATGGGTTATATTCATCATATATGGGTTATGGTTATAGTCATTGAGAGATTGTGGTTCTATATGGTTATATGACATTAGTCTTACACATAAGATCTTTGACACCACTTTTACACCAAAACCTTAAGGCAATGTTGTTATGGGTCTTTATTCTTATATAGTGTTTAACTTTGTCTTTTCTATCCAACGTGAAACTTTTTGACTCATACTTGGACTATTCCCAACAAAAACTCAGATCAATAATCTAAACACATGATAACAATTCTAGAAAACTAGATATTCATCTTAAACTCAATTTAGTCATATGAAACCAAACTAAAACATATGCATCCAAAACTTCTAAAAGTTACCTCAAAAGAATGGGTAAAGATGAATTTACTTTGATGAAAATTCGGACAAAAACATTTTAGTGTACTCTGACTTTTTATAGTTAACTTTAATCTTCAAACAAATAAACATATTTGTCAGAATCTTATAAAGAAGTCATAAAAAGGTAAAGAAAATAGTTCTAGAAATATATTGTTGAAACTCGACTAATCAATCATTTTATTTTAATAATAAAATACTTAAGCTTTATTTATAAAAGACCACTTGTACTCTAATTTTTTAGGCCCTTATATTTTTTGAATTTTTTTTTATCATACATCTAAAATATTAAAAAAAAAGTTTATAAAAAATGAAATTATTGCTGGCAGTATGGCTTTATTTAGAATTTTAGTTAGTTATAAAAAGAATTATGACAGAAAAGTAACTTTTCTCAAAAAACAACTTCAACAACTAGTTAAAAAGAGAATTCTTTTCAATTTTAACTCGTGCTCTATAAGTACGTTTTATCTATAAAATATTTAAAATCACAATAAAATTCTTAAAATAATAACAAAAATGAAATAACATGATTTTGCAAACATTTTAAAAAACTAACATTATATTCATTAAAACAAATTAGAAAATTTTAAAAGTTATAAAAGTCAATTCAAAATGAGTTTTCTATTAATACGATTCCATCAATTTTTGTTTGATTATAAATTTCCTATTATTGAAATTTTACAGGTTTGATATTATTAATTAAATTAATTAATATTTAACGGTATTAATAAAATAAAACCAAAACAGGTGTCCTAACTGGTAGGTCATCAAACCTTAAGATTCCCCATTTTCAGGCGATCTTCCTTGTGTAAGTAGGGAGTGCCGATCCTGCATAGTTCCTCACACTTCACAGAAAACCCAAACCCGAAAATGCAATCTCTGTCGTTCAGACTCACCAAGAGGCTCTACAATTCCAAGCCTCTCTTCAGAATCTCTTCCAACTTCGTTGCTCACGCATCCTCAGCCACCGCCGCTCCTCCTTCTCCGTCGCCACCGTCTCCTCCGATCCCCGCCCCTTCCGCTCTACCCAACCTCCTCACCGCTCCGTGGTCCGCAACCCAGTCCCGCGGAATCTCTTTATCCGGATCTGATGTAAGTTCCTCCGTTTTCTCACACCGTTGCTTATTATACACAACGCTGCTATCCTTTCTCATATATTATTATCCGTAGTCGTTTCGTTGCGATTGGACGCTTCGGGGATGGTTTTAGGGCTCATCGTAACTTTCTTTCTTGTGTTGCAGGTTAGAGTTGGGAATCTCGACGGAAACCGAGGTTATATAATTTTTCGTGTTTTGCTTTTGTGATTATTTGATGTGTGGTTTTAGTTTCTAACGAATTCGCCTTTTGCATTTCAACTGCGGTGGACGTGAATTTTTTGCATCCAGGACGCGCTCACGAGGTAACTAAGAAATGTTTTGGGAATTGGTATTGAAGTGATGTTCATTGATGTTTGTTGTCTAAAATAGCGTTTGGTTATGTGAATGATTTTAGGTTCTCAAACACTATGGCCCCGGTGAAGGAACAGGCAAAACCATACTTGAGGTATATTAAGATTTTTTTTTTTCTCTAGCATTCTTATGTAGCTTCTTGAATACTGACCTTAAGTGACATTTTGTTCATTTTGTTAATGTTGCATATTATCTATTTTTCCGCATTGGAATTTGTCTGTCTGATTAATTGTTGATGTGTTCTGTGTTGTATTTATGTTGTTTGCACATATGTATATATTCAACTAACTTAAATAAGGGAAAGGGAATTTAGAATATTGTCAATTGAAAGACCTTGTAGAGGCTTTCCTGTGAAGGAGAGGCCTCTATTGGCTATTATTTGTAGAGAAAATATTCTCGGGACTTTTTCACACCTTCTTGAAGACACAACTTGACTTATTAATGCCAACTACTTGTCTCCAGTATCGACAATAGGGTGTGCTTGATATTGCACTACACCTTTTCCTTCTCTTGTCGGGAATTTTTTTTTTTCGATTGGTTCATTTGTCATTTGTGAGAAAGATGGTGTAGGAAGTGAATTAAAAAAATTAAGTTCTAGTGCTCTGTAATATTTAAAGATAATATCAGTTTTCTTTTATATTCTTAAATTCTCTCGTGTATTTGTTGTTATGTATACTTGGAGACTAACAAGTTATTTGTCATGATAAAACAAATTATGCACAACCATAGGGACATTCTTATTTATTTATTTACGTATTTACTAGCTCAACCAAGTTATCAAATCGAGATTCAAATCATGAATTGCCGAGCTATTGTTTGAATCATGAATCATACTTTTGTATCAAGTTGTAAGATTCAGTCATGGTGAAAAAATTCTTCAAATATATCATATAGATAGTATATAGTGTTTAATGTAAATAAAACCCAGGTTATTAGTTATATCAATGTTTCTGAAGTTTTCATTTAAGAAGAATGGAGGCAAAACAATTAATAGCTAAATAGACTACATGCATTGAGTGGTTGAATGACAAACAATGGTGAGATTATCAAACATAAGTTCAAAAGTATTCTTTCAAAGTCCTTTTTCGTTTTAGAACTTAAGAGATCATGACTTCTTTAAATTTTTTCATGGGAATTGATGAAAAAGTAAAAACATAAATCATTGAATAGTGTTGGTAATATGAATTACATGTATTCATTCATATGTGTGATGTAAAAAGTTTTTCACAAGGAATTTCATTCAAATAGGAACTATTGAATTCTCATGACAGTTACTGTGTTCAGTTCCTCAAAGGGTCATACTGTATGATTTGATCTAGTAAAATTTCATCACTAGTATTGGAAGCTGAATGGAATGAATTCTATTTGATGGGGATAATGCTAAATGCTAAAGTCCAGTTCATTTATTTGACCAATGACTCCCAGGTTCAGCCTCGCTCTGTAGCTGGTTATGCCACAGTTGCTACTGCAGAGGGTGATATCAAAAGGTTAGTTGGTGCACTTGATGGTACAATTGATCATACTCTCAATCTCATAAGCATCAGCCACTATTGCATCGATGAGCTTGAATATTATATTAAGCCTTTCCACTATCTTTAGGTGCCATGTATATCTAGAAATTTTTAAGTTCAATTTTACATTTAATAGATTTTGTCATTTATTCCAAATAGAGAACTAAGTATTATTCAATGGGAAGGGGAAAATACAAAAAGAGGATAAGGTATTCCTAAGAAACCTAAAAGCTCTAGGAAAACAAATGGTAACAGTTCCTAGGAAACCACAATGCAAACATTGCCCAGGGAGAATTCTCCTAATAAATGCTGCAGAATTCTCCTAATAAAATCCCTTTACAGAACACCTGCAACTAAAGGGATAAATTAATTCTAAAATAGCTCATTACAATACTCCCTTTTCTTTGAACGAAGAAGATAACTTCAAAGCTTGAGACAGTAATTAAGCCTGCCAATTCCATTGCATTTATGCTCTCCTTAGTTTCCTTTTGCCAATCTTGTTTGCTGGTAAAATTGATCATGATTACAAGTCTGTTAAGCATAATCATTGTATTGATTCTCTTGATATTTTATAGCTATAATTTTGAATTTTTGATTGTATGTCAGACCATTCATTACATTTATTATATTACCAAGAAATATTGTCAAACGGGAATGGGAAAAATGCAAAAGGAGCATTAGATATCCTCCAAAGAAACAAAAAAGGTCTTGGGAAACAAAAGACTATTTTCCTAAGAAATTATTGGACAACGCAACCCTAGTAGAAAAGGGAAAGGTCCCATAGGCCATAACTCTACTAGGAAACTCCCTCCTCATCCACAACAAAATGGATAATTTAACACTTATTGGGAAGTGAGTTTAAGCTTAAACTCATCTCCACAAAACTGGCTTGTAAGGTAAGTTTTACACTTCGCTTATATATTATAAATTAACCTTGTTCCTAGTCGATATTGGATCTCGAACATATCCTCTCACACCAAGGAATGAACATTTCAAGATGGGATTAGACATTTATAGGTGGTTTAACAGGAGTCTAATAATGGTGGCATGACGTAATAGTCTCAAAGAACATGACTAGGATAGACTTTGAATGACTCTGATATTATATCAGGAAGTGAATTGAAGCCTAATTCATTATCACAAAATTGGCTTGTAAGGTGAAATTTGTACCTCGGTTATATATTATAAATTGATCTTATTCCTAGGCAATGCAGGATCTCCAATAGTACTAAAACTCAAAACAATATCCCCGATGCTCTAAACAAATATAACTCCCTTATCCTACATATGAATTAAGTTTTCCCCGTTGAATCAAAAAGTGATTGTAGATACGCAATTCACTTGCAATGCATACTATTAGCTATTGCTTAACATCCGATTTGATGCTCTTCTCTTTGGCCAAAAGATTTTCTTTGTTGAACGTATATTCTAGCAGAATTCCCTTTTTACTGCCAACATTATAGAAAGCCCTCTTAGAAGATTAACATTGTTGTCTATGGGATATTGACTGCCTAAACATAAAATTGTTGCCAACTTCAACAATTTGTTATTTAAAAGGCTTTGAATTAACTTTTTTTAAGATGCGAGACTTAAATTTGTTAATGTTTTTATGAATTTTGGAACAACAAACCCAAAGATGCTCACCACTGAATATGAATGTAATCCATAAAGATTAATTAACGGTGAAAACATGCTTTTAAGAGTGGAACAAGAACATCAACACAAGAATAAGGGCGCACGTAAACAATAAAAAGAAGATATAAATATAACCCTTAGAAGTTTGTCACTGACTACAACATTAACCCATTGTATTATTCAAGTTTGAAAGCTTCCTTCTAAGAAGAGAAGATGAGCACACACATAGAGATAGGAGGAGAACGAAACATGAAGAAGAAAGAAAATTTGCAATTTCTTACAAATGGGGAAGAAAGGAGAAAGTGGAAAAAAAGAAACTTATGAAGCATGCACTCCTTGCCACCTTTGCTCCTTGACTTCTGTGCTTTGACTTTTAATATGTTTTGGCCGAGATTTATGATGCTTGATTGGGCTTGAACTTGTTCATTGCTCTTTTTACCCTTTAATGCTTACATTCTCCTAACTTGTTAGATTTAATAGGCCCAGTTACAAAATTACTATTTGCATCTATTTTACACATGAAATGAAACTAAATTATAGTTTCTAAAATTTTTTCAATCAAAATACAACTATAATCTACAAGCATGCATTTATTTATTTAAGACTATTTAAGATCCTCCCCATCCATGCACTGACCACTTCTTCACTACTACCAAGTTACCATCAAAATCATGAAAATCTTCCTTAACCTTTTCTTGATCAAAAGTTCAGGAAGGGTATCATCACTTTGATTTTCAGCATTGTCCACGGAAGTAGGCAATGTTGCAATTACCGATGTTAATCATTTCTCTTTTTGCTGATGCACACATCTCCATCTTTAAGTGTACCTGGCTGTTGAATATTTGAGCTCCACCATACATGGTTGATTCTTCCATTTTATTGTGTAGACTTGAAATGAAATTATTACTAGTCTAGTGCAAATTGGTTCTTGATCTATTGGGATAGTATAAACTTACGCTGTAGGTGTGTGCTTTCCATATAGTGCAAAGTAAAATGAAAGGACACGTATACTTTGTGTACCTTAACGTCTACAACTTCATGAAGTTTCATTCCCTTTATTATAAAGTATTATTTTATTTTTTTTGTGTTGGGGATTAGCAAGAAACTGATTATAGTGGCCACTGCTACACTAGATTCCGGTGGTCATATTGTTGATTATTGGAAAGTATTCTAATTTTTTGTTACTTTGAACAATAATTTGGGATCATATGTTTGTTTTCTACTCCCATTTCTTGAGAGTTTTTTTTTTTTTTTTAAATCCATGGTTTTGAAGCATTGGGGATAGGTATATAATAAATATAGGAATGCTCTATGATAGTTGTTCTTATCTATTCCATATTGTTGGTTTAGTCTATTCATGGTTTAAAGGGCATTACGTTGGCACGGATGCTTGAGTCATCCTTTGATAATGAGTGAAACTTGAAAACAGTTATAACATCCATGAATTTGCCGTTTTTATGAAAGCTGGTTAATTCCCATTTCCCTCTCTGTATTGGTTGGCATGTATAGCAAGGAACGAAAGAGTGGATTAGGGAAAGAAACGAAGACGAAGAGGGAGCAGCTCCTTAAAGCTACTGCAGTTGCCTCTCTTGTTTTATTATACCCAAACGCCTATTCATTGGCCTTGGCAAATTTCTTTGTGTTCTGGCACTTAAAAGCTGGGATAGAAGAGATTTTGGCAGATTATGTTCACCATGCAATGACCAGAGAATTTGTCACCATTTCTCTCAGGTTGTTCTTGATAATCGCAATGAAGGATGTTTTCTTAAAATTTATATTTGTATAATTAGATAGTGGATGGGTTGTGTTGTTGACAGTAATTTCCAATAAGAGCTCATTGAGGGGCAAACTTGTCGAAACCATAATTTTTAGTTTAGTTGTTTTTTCAAAATAACTTCGTGATTTATCATGTTAATGGATGAATTTTAGCGTGTCTTGCATATACTTTCTGCTATCAATCATCTTTATTCTAACTAGTATTATACAACAATTGTACTGTTGGATAATAAATATGAGTTTTGTTCTTGTTTCACGTTTTTGGAAAGGCAAAATATGGTATGCATATTTATATTGTAACACGTCTGACAGATTGTTCTTGTGTTTAACGTGTTCTAATTTTTAGACAATCTAGTATACATTTTCCTATAACTTTATACTTACGATTTGATCTAGATTCGATGAATGTGAACAATACATATTTGATGTTTTTTGCATCATATTCTTCATTAGATAAATTCCGTGTTGGTTTTATTAAATAATTTTGTTCAGTATTAATAAGTCATTTTAATCATAGTGACAAACGGGGGGAAACATTAAATCTTACTCCATTTCTAATATTTAGTTTTCAGCATTTTATTTGTCTCATTACTTCGTTTGTTTTAGAATTTGTAGTATGTAATATACGTTATTTTCAACTACACCCGTACAATTAGTGAATTAATTAAGATTGTTCCATTGTCGAGCTAGATAATCAATAATATTGATTTTTACAAGTTGTTATATGTTATAGTAGAGCATTACTACTACTTTGAATGGAATTTTTCATTGAAAATGAAAACTCTCATCCAAGGATTAAGGAAGTGTAGTTCAGTTGGTTGAATATAATGCATAAGTTATTATAAACTTTTGTGTGTTCAATTTTTATGAATAAAAAAGGACTACTAACGAACATAATTCTTGGGAATTTGTATATATAGATAGGAGCATTTGAGTCCAAATTTATATAAATTAAATATTCTTAGTCTACTTATAGATAAATATGTTATATAATCTAAGATTGTAAATGAAGTGCTAGTTTTCTTTTATGTTTCTCTTCGTAAATTTTTATTCTCTTAATATGTGTTATGATGATACCCTTGTATAAATGTTAGTTTACGAGGACAAGTTACGAGACTTGCACACTGGCAACTAATTAGGTAATTAGGAAAAGGCTAGTTTCTGACCTGAGGACTAGACAAGAGCATTAGCATTTGAAAGTAATTTATTAAATAATAAATGGTAAAATTTCTTCAGTTTTAGTTAGTTAAAAGTTAAATATAACTGATGTTTGACTATAATCTATTTGCAATATGATTTATTTTTTCATTTTAAATTGTGGTGACACACTTCAATGGTAGCTTATATTATTTCTTAAAAACGACTTAAAAAAAAAAATCACGGAGTGAAAATTGAAATTGATGTTTGATTCTGTATGTCCAGAAACTAGAACATGGGACTTTTCTTTCCAATCAATTACGTAGTTCATTGATTTAAAAGATAAAATTTGGATGCTGTATTTTAGTTACATCATTTAGGATTGCATTTTAATAATCTAAATCGTAAAATTTAAAATGTATTATTTAATTACATAATTTAGAAATACATTTTAGATTATATAATTTAAAATATTACTTCTTGACTTCAGTGACTAATTGAAAATTAATTATTTTCATTGAGATTGATTAATAAAAAGTTTGTTCTTTTTTGAAAGTTTTGATGAGGAAGTGTGTAGAATGTGGAAGTCCTGTTTAATATCGATTTAAGCGAATGACTGCTGAAAACGTTGTATTACTGCCGTCTAACAAAACCCTTGCGAACAAGTTCCTAGGTTACACAACAAATATTAAAATATTATATTTTCAAAAACACTTGTAATTGGTCTGAACCTGAAGGGGCATTGCAGCAATGCTGGGCATAATCTCAATGGTTATAAGCTTCTACAATATGAAATAAATTAATTTTATTCTTAGAATGTGTAATTCATAAATATAATTTAAACTTTCAACAATTGAAAGAAAGAAATTTGTGACTGTGAAATCTTGAAAAGAAAAAACATATAAATTTCTAACTTACGTTATGTAAGAGTTTGAAGGTCACTGAATTCGAAATCTTTCCAACCAAACCATATCGAAAGATATTCATAAGACTCTCCATACCTCATGAAAGGCGGAAAGAAACCATAAAGAAAAAGAAAACATCGTTAATAAAAAACCATCACGTTTTTATATTAAATAAGTAAATATTAAGGATGAAAATTTTTAATAATTACTTTTAAGGATTATTCACAATAAACCTTTTAATTGCTACTTTTTACTTTCATAATTAATTAACTTTACAAAATTTTGGTTGCCCAGCTGAAAAGAAAAAGAATTCGATGGATATGCACTATAAAAATATATTTAATCAAAAAATCACTGTTAATATAATTTTTAATTATTTTCATAAAAGTCATACTACTTCTTTGTAAAAAAGTTAAGTTGACCTACAATTCTATAAATAAGTGAATATATAATTATATAATTAGTCATTAATACACATTTCTTCTTCGATCTTTTCGATAATAAAACTGTGACATATGTCACTATTATCTCTGCCAAACTTTGAAATCAGAAAACTTTATAAAATATTTTATAAAAAAAATTGTCTTAACTTATCGAATACCATAAAATTAAATAATACTAAAAGATAAGTGTTAACATTTATTAAGAATTTTCTGAGTATTTTGATATTAATTTAGTGATCACGTCTATCAAAATTTAGATTATGTATAATTATTTAATTTAATAATAAATATTTACTTCCGTTTAAAAAAAAAAAGTATTACACATAAATTGAATTTATTAATAGAGTATTGAATAATCTAAAATTTTTCTGCACTCATAAATTTACATATTTTAGATATGGTTCTTAATAAATTTTTTCTTTTTTATATTGTGTTCCTTGATAATTTATTTATTTTTGTTTGATCTTTGTCAGTTCCTAATTTTGATTAATTGATAACTTAATTGTTAGGTGACAAAGTAAGCCATCAAGTAAGATCGATACAGTATTTTTTTCTTTTCTGTCGTTTTATAATAAGTTTATATATATATATATATATATATATATATATATATATATATATATATATTAGTTTTTTTTCTTTTGCATATGATCCTTGTAATTTTATTTTTATTTTTATTCTTATAAGTATTCTTTAATATATTAATTGTTTAAATGACATATGTTAAAAGCCATGTGCCAGATGACGATGTTAGGATTTACATTATTATTTTTTATTTTCAAAATTGCAAAAATATGTTAAATAAAATTTACTCGTACCATCTTTCTAAACATATTTTAGTTTTAGAACAAACGAACAAAAGAAAAATACAATAAAAAAACAACATTATTTCCACATTAAAAAGTTATTTTCTTTAAATATTTCTTTTAAATAACTTGTTATCTACTCAACAACTTATATATAATTTGTATACAATTTACGTAGTTAAACAATAATATTTATGAGTTATACATAGAAAATAAAAAATGTGTCAAACATTTTATTTCTTATATACATTACAAGAATGTATGATTTTTTCGTTAGTCAATAACACACAAAGTGTGAAAATCTCATGATAAAATGATGATGGCGTTGGTCTAGTGACGGCAACTTGATCAACACTCATTTCTTGGATGGAAAGCTCGTTTGCGTCAACTAAATGGGGACGCATGGTTGCAGCCTTTTTATCGTTGGCTAAGCCGACGAAAATGAATACGAAATATAATAATAATATCGCATGCGTTGGTCAAGCCCACGAACAACTGAAATGACGAAGAAATTTGAATAGTTTTCGTTGGTCAGGACAATGCAAAATTCAACGCAATTGCATGGGCTATGCGTGGGCTAAGCTAATGAATAATTGAAGTAATTCCTTATGCGTGGGCCAAGCCCACGCATGACTCGAACGAAGATCTGCGTGGGCTAAGCCAACGAACAATTCTTGAATCTTCATCGGACAATACAACCTTCATTCTCGATGTTCAAATTAAAGAGTTGCAGTTGAAAAGCGTGTGAGAAACACATAAACAAAGCCTACCAGATGCATATACTCAAATTGAATTTAATCATCCCAAAACACAAAATAGTGAATCCCTAATAGGAAAACCCCTAACTAAGAAAGAGAGGGATAAGGAGTTACTGGGTATGGAAACCTCTTTGCTCCCTTTGTTGGCTCGTGAGGTGGCTGGAACAGTGAAGAGCGAGTGTCACTGGAAGGGGCTTTAAAGGTGAGCACGGAGGCGATGCTCTCGAGCCAATGTGGTGCGCGATAGGTCATTGAAGAATGCACATTGATTTGAAGAAGCCCTAACAGGGAATGCAGAAGCAAACTTACAACGTTATTCACGGGTGCGATTTGCAATCACAGAGAAAGGGGGAAGGAAATGTGGCTCGTTGAAGGCTCACTTCTGCCATTGAAGCTCGTTACAGAGAAAGGGAAACAAAATGCTTGCTCATTTACTCATCGTCATTGAAGCTTCACTTGCACTCGTGACAAATTGGAGGAACAAACTCGCACTTCACAGAAATCCCTGATTTCGCTTAACCAATTCCAAACCCTGAACTTGAACTTGTTGCAGAAATGAGACGCAAAACACAAAATGGGATGTAATGGTTGTGGTACTCGTTGTGTCGCAAAAAGGAGGGACAAAAGGTGATTGCGAGACATACAAAATAAAACCAAAATGAAATTGGGAAAGAGAGAATAATGAATGTGAAACATAACCTGATTAAATATTTGTTTTTTTTTTCTTTTTTGCTGATTAAAAAAATTATATATCATTTAAAATCTCATTTCATAAGAAAATCAAAAAGAATAATTTTTCCACCAACACTTTTTTTATAAGAAATATACATTATAACTCTACAATGATCATAAAGTTATTTAAGCTTTAAAATATAATCTACTGAATGTCTTTTAGTCTAACAATTAAATTAACAAAATTGAATAGGGGCATATGTAAGTATATAATAGTATAGTGTGTATTTTGTTTAGAAAAGAAAATAGAAAGAATTATTATTTATAAGAATGGTAATGAAAGGTGAAAGCAAAGTAAATGGATGATGTGACAGAAGAGCAGTGAATGAGTGATGGTTATGGAAGGAATATAAGAGAAAGAGATGATAGATAATACTGCAATGGAGGCCCCACCACCTCACTCTCTCCCTCTGTATCAGAAAATCATTTCTAACATTCAAAGATATGCTACTGTAAAAAGGAAACCCACTTCCATTTTTGTTATAATATCTCTCACTGAGTGAGAAGTGTAACAGTGCAGTTTTTACCGCTCAGGTGACTGATTCGATGAAGGAGTGAATCTGCATATCTTCCAATTCAATCACAAAAACTGCAATTTCGGACTTTAATTTTACAAATCCGCCTTGGTACTTGTGTACAAACTAGTGACGCCAACAAAGACATCACCACACTATACATTCATAGGAGGTAATTCATAAAATAAATATAAAATAAAAAGGTTAAGTTATAATTTTCATTTCTCTTTCTATTTTTTATCTTTTATTTTACTTCATAACATGTGTTCCTTAGAAATGATTTACTATTTACACCGAATTGGAAACGTGGATTTATAACAACTTTGTATTTTTTTACTCGGAATCGAAGGCGATAGAGAGTGTGAAAATGTGAGATTTGTGCTTTAACTCATCATACATATTATGAAGAGATTTTAAGTAAGTTTTGTTATTTAACAAAATTACCCTTTGGTTACATACATAACTTTTTGGTTACATACATAACTTTTTTTTTATTCAGTATCATTACTTTGGTTTCAACTATAATATTTGTTCTGAAATATTTTTGGATTACAATTTAGCTTTCTTTCTTACATAATTTTTACTATTAATTACATTTAAGAATAATAATAATTTTTAGAAATAAAAAACATATCCTTTACCATAGTATCTTTATTGTCCATGTTATTATATGTGAAAAAAATCATATCGCTGTTGCACTCATAGGTATGGGCTCGAGGTTTGTGAACAAGATTCCTGATGCACACATTTGTATCTGGTTCCAGCTTTTCACTTGCCACATTTGTATCTGATTACAAATGGTTCAGTATCCAGATAAATGTTACTTGTATCCGATTCCACACTACATTTGTATCCAATGTTATATTAAATTTTCTAAATCAAATATATTTTAATATTATTTTTTCAATTCATAAATATTTATAATATTTTTATTTATGATAATAATATATGAAATACTAATTACAATTTATTTAAATATCATTTAATTATACTTTTTTAACACCAAAGACAATTAGGTCATTCTACATTTTCATCTATTAAATTTAATTTTTTAATCACATCAGTCAAATCATTCATAAACTTTCACAAAAATTAGCAATCCTGCTTCGGTAGCAGACTTCGGTCAAGGAAATCGTTTCAAGCAATGGCTTTGGATCGACCTGACTTCTTAGAGAGGAAAGCCAGTGAATGAAATCCGTTGAAATAAGAAGCCTTTATGGCTCAAGCAGCTAGCGAGCCTCCTTAATTGAGAAAGTCAAGTCAGTACGCCCCCTACCTATGTAGTGGGCTTCCTGGTAGTTTGCGGGACATCGGTTATGTCGACAACAACATATATATTCTCTAGCAAAAGAAAGCACTGACCTAGACTAGATCTCTTCTACCGCTTAAATCCACTCCATTATCACTCCCAAATCCATAAAAAAGAACAACATAAATATCACCTTCTAATCAACCCAAATCAATCATCTCCCTCTCTCTCAAATCATCACCTGCATAAGAACACATCCTTAACCCATGTTCGCTTGGATAGATTGTCCTGTATACAACAATTTGTGAAGACAAATTTTAAAAAATTTCATGTTCTCATTGCATGATTTGAAAGGAAAAACAAGGATCGATTTGCGATTAACTTCTGAAAATTCATTTCTTCATTTTGCAAAGATTTGAGAAGATCAAAAATCATTTTACGTTTATACCCTATTTAAATTTATATATATATATATATATATATATATATATATATATATATATATATATATATATTAATGTAATTATTAATTACAATATACTATTATTATAATTTATTTACAATTAATATTTTGTTATATATATTATTAATTATTAATAATTTTAATTATTTATTTGCTATTATTATTTTATTAATTATTATATATATATATATATATATATTTAATTACCAATATATAATAATAATTAATAATTAAATTATTATTTAAAATATAATAATTAATATGCTAATATATAATAACTAATATATGTAAAATGATTATTATTATTAATTAATAAAAGTATATAATAATTAATAATAATTATAATATTGTTAAAAACTAATAATATATGTAGTTATTATTATTAATTTATATATATATATATAATTAATATATAAAAATATAATTAAAATATTCTTAAATTTTAAATTTTTAAATTTTATTTTTTAAAATTTTTTATTATGAAGGGTATTTTAGTAAATTTTAAATTTTATCTACTATAACTTTTTTTTAATCTATCATATCAATCAAATCATTCATTAACTTTCATAAAATTTATCTTCAAATCCATTCACTTTATCCTTTAAATCTACTAAAAAAAATGCACATATTCATCTCCTTAAATTCACACAAATTCATCTTCATACATTCTCCCAAAACTACCTTACCATACGAACACAACCTTAATGTATTTTTTTGAAAAGGAGAAAGAATTTGCGTGTAGATCCGAAGAGATAAAAAAAGTGGAAATTAAATTATTTAGAAAAAGAGAAAAACAATAAAAAAATAAAAAAATTTAAGATAAAAATTAGAAAATAATATAGAATTATTTATATTTATATATAATAAAAAAAATATATATATATATATATATATATATATATATATATATATATATATATATGTCTGTAACATAATTTTTTGTTTTTATAATTTTGTATATCATTATAATAAAATTATAAAATTATGGATTAAATATAGTTGATCTTTTAACTTGTATGAAAATTGAAATGTGTGAATTTAATCGTTTTAATTAGGTTTTGTTAAGTTTATTTGAATATTTTAAAGACGTTTCATGATAGTATTTAAGTTAATATTGAAGCAAAAATGTAATAAATGGTGTAAATAACTCAAAATCATAGGATATGTTTGAAACGTTAAATAAATTTAATAAAATTTGGTTAAAAAGACTAAATAAGAACCAATCTTCACTACAAGAATTAATAGACCAACAACATATTTAATCCTCGATATTAATGTTCCAATCCGCATTTTCGAGGTATTATCCCTTTTGAAAAGTTAAGTTTCGTCACAATTTTGCCCTTAAAAGACGTATCAGAGAGAGAAGGAAAAAAAGAAATATTTAAATTACGTTTGACCTCGACTCCTAAAAAATATATGACTTATTGGGTGTACCGAAACAATTAACATCCTATTTTTTTTCAGTAGGTTTCTGTCAGCTTGAATCAAACATTATCTAAGTCTAAAAAATTTATAATTTTAATTTAGTTTTAAATTATCTTATTTTCTTTATTCAATATAATTCTAAATTTTGACATATTCGATCAAAGAATTATTAAAATGATATTTATTTAATTAAAATATGAGATATGTGAATTAAATAATTTATTTATCTTTTAAAATATTATAAAATAAAATCACTAAAAAATAGATAAAATTTACATTTTTTTCTAAATAAAAATTTACACGCAAGATCCCCGTTTCGTTATAAAATCTCAATTGAGTCCTCAACTTCAAAGTTATCTCAATTGGGTCCTATTTTTTGAAAATTTATTCCAATTTGGTAATTTCCGTTAGGACATCATTGACGACGTTAAGTGTGTGTCACGTGTCAGGTCATGGTTTTTTTGATTTTTTTTAAATTTTTTCTTGAAAAAATAGCTGACACGTGTCAAATTAAGATTTTGCCACGTGTCAGCTTGTGATTTTTTTTTTAATTTTTTAATTTTTTTAATTTTTAAATTAAAAAAAATGTCATGTGTCAAAAAAAAATGATTCTGTCACGTATCAATTATTTATGTGAAAAATCTCGATTTGATCCTTATATTTGTTATTTTGTCTCAATTTAGTCCTAATCTCTTTTTAAACTAAAGTAATTTCATCTCTTCCAAATTGAGACCAAATTTGGCTTTTATATCAATACTATAATGATATTTTTAACCAAATTAATTTTATTTAAATTTAAATTTTGCATTGAACTTTATTTAAAAAATTTGTTTTAATATTTTCTAAACAACTTTATAAATTCAAATGTAAGTTGTTTAGAAATTATTAAAACAATTTTTTTAAAATAAAGTTCAATGCAAAATCTGAATTTAAATAAAATTAATTTGGTTAAAAATATCTATTATAATAAAAGTATCATTATAATATTAATATAAAAGTTAAATTTGGTTTCAATTTGCAAGAGATAAAATTACTTTAGTTTAAAAAGAGATTAAGATTAAATTGAGATAAAATAACAAATACAAGGACCAAATCGAGATTTTTCACATAAATAATTGACACGTGGCAGAATCATACTTTGACACGTGACAGTTTTTTTAATTTAAAACTTAAAAAATTTAAAAAAATTTAAAAAATCACAAGCTGATACGTGGCAAAACTCTAATTTGACATGTGTCAACTATTTTTTCAAGAAGAAAAGTAAAAAATAAATTTAAAAATTTTTAAAAAAAATTAAAAAAACCAAGAGCTGACACGCGGCACATACTTAATGTTGTCAATGATGTCCTAACGAAAATAACCAAATTGGAACAAATTTTCTAAAATTAGGACCCAATTGAGATAACTTTGAAGTTGAGCATCCAATTAAGATTTTATAACGAAAACGGGATCATGTTATGTGATTAAACCTAAAAATAAAGTAGAAAGAATACGTATTTTATGCAAAAAAATACATGAAAAAATATATACACAATTATATTTTTAATTAAAATTGTCTGCTTGAGAGTTATTTTATGATTTGATTGTATTTTACTTGTAACATATTTATATTTATTAAAATAACATAATAAATTTATATTATAGTTTTTTATATAAAATTATTTAACTTATTTATAAATAAATAAAAAGTTGAAATTGTGAATAAATTATACAAAAAGAATTCACGACCTGTTTCCTTTATGTGAAAAACTTTTTCATTATTTAACTTTTTGTGTAAAATACTTTCTACAACTTAAAAAAAAAATGTTTTCAATATTTTTAGAAGATGCTAAGCAATTATATAATGAAAAAAAAAAGAAAAACATTTTATATAGATTTTGTAAGATCTAGTTTTCTGCCCTAAAGTCTTAAGGGCTGCCTTTAAGCTATTGGGTCTAAGGGCTGGCCCAAAGGATAAAGCCACCCAAGTCTGACCTAATTGACTCATTCCACACTTTCAGATTTTTGCTTCCTTGGTGCTTAGAGTCGCAGCCGTCTCCTCTGTTAGGGTTCCACAGTACATTTAGTTCACGTTCATCTTAACCCCGTTCTTAGCTCACGTAAGTATTCCCAACCCATACTTTTAAATCTCTGGTCCTATTTCCGTGGGTAGTGTTAGAGCTTCAGTAGTAAACACCCTCTGTTCACTTTTTCCAGCTTTGTAATCTTCTCCTAGAGTTGTGGTACTCCGCTGTTCGGTGTCGAGGAATTTAAAACTAGCTCATTCCAGGTAAGGGAAGCTAGAACCTCCTTGTTTGGTGTGATTATGACTTGTACCATTGTAGTTTCATTGTTTTCTCGAGTTTGTATGCTGCCATGAATGCCTAGGCTGTCTGGATTTTTTTTTGTTTGGTATATGTGTATGTGTGATGTAGGCGCAAACAGTGGCATACATTGATAATCTCGCCCAAGCGAGCTGGCCTCGCCTAAGCGAGATGAGCAGAGGCTCGCCCAGGGCTTTCTACGTGAGTTGTCGCTCAAGCGACCAAACCCTCGTTTTGAGCAAGCAGATGTCTTGCTTAGGCGGAGGGGGTCTTGCCTAAGCGAGATTATGCAGGGGCTACTGTTATCCTTGTCGAGCTCTCGCCTAGGCGAAGGGGAGCTCGCTTGAGCGAGAATCCTTCTCGCTTGAGCGAGACCCTTCAGCCTGAGCGAAGAGCTGGGTGAGGAAGCGTCCTGAGTTGTTTTCCCTCTGTGTTTGGATGTTTAACTTGTACTTGTATGATGGCTTAATGGGAAATGATTATGCATGATTGGGAGAGGATTATATGTGGGGAATTGTGAGTTTGACATGATTTCTATATGAATTATACATGAGAGGTTGGAGATATATATATATATGTGTGTGTAGTCACGAATTTGGCATGAGCAACAATGGACCTTGATGGTTGGTAATCCAGTGGCATGGTATTGGTATGAGAGGAAGCAATTTACTCGTGGTTGGGAATAACGAGTTGGTATTGATTCAACCTGTGATAAATGAGGGTTGGTTACGGATGTTGGTATGAGGTTCCTATGCATGATATCTGTATCTATTACTTGACTGATTGTATATGTTTAGTATGTGGTCAGTACATAATTCCTTGAAGTCTCTAGGTGGGACTTTAAGGTCTTGCTTCAGTGGTCGGGACGTAATCCCATGGCCCTTGTTAGTGGGTGCCCATGGTGGTTCCCCATCTATATAACTTGGTAAGGATTCAAGGTAAGGATTGCATCCTGACACTCTAAGGAGTCAATTAGTCTCACTTAGAGCGGACTGACTCCTGTGGTGAGAGTAGCAGGAGGCCTGAAACTCATTAAGGGCTAACCTTGTGTACGAGAGAATTGATTCATTGTAACACTTGTAACACATAGCTCAAGGGTGAGCAGAGGTATTCACCACAAGTGCAAGCATCCGCTGAATCTGACCAGGTTATATGTATCCGGATGAGTCGAGTCGAGTCTTAGTGTAATGAATGGAAGGTCATAACATGCTTGAGTGATGTATGTATATTGGACTGCGAAAGTATACCTGATTGTATGATAAAATCTTTTTGACTCTAGCTTACCCTTTGCTTGTTTGAATGTCTTGTGTGTGGTTCTTCTCTTTTGCGATGATCATCAATTTGTTGATGTGAGCATAAGAGAGAGGTTTTCGCGGTCAACAGGAGAATGGTGACTCCGCTGCGTAGCCTGCCTGGGCTGGATCTTGATTCGCGATCTTTCTTTTAGGGCCACAACCCATGTAGCATCTGTCCTTTAAATTTCCAATTTGAATATTGTAGAATATTTGTAACTGTTTCTTTTGACACCGTTACGCGTTTGGTTGGTTGTATGGAATTACTTTTAAACTTCGGAACTATGCTAAGATATTATTCTAGGGTGACGCTTCTTTTAATTACGCTATTAATTAAATAGGGTGATGCAGATTTTATATTAAATTTCAATCAAACAAATTGAATCACAATTTAATTTTCAAATATAAATAAATAATTATAAAATTATGCATTCCTACCGTAAATATACAATAATATTATAATTTAAATTATGAGATTTATAAATTAAATTTTAATATTGAGTATAAAAATAAAATAAAAATTTAATTTATATATAATTATGACGAAGTATATAGAAATAAGAAATAAGTCCACTTAATCCATTTTAATATGTTCAAGAAGTCAAATTTGACTAACCCATCATACTTATAATGAATCGAAAGTATTGCATGACTTGACCACCAAAAAGAGTAGATTAACCTCTCAAATTTGTATTTTCTTTTTAAAAAATTATATTTTTTAAAGTTATATTTATTAGGTTAATATCTTTTATATAAATTACTTAATAAAATTATTATTTTAATCTTAATCTATATAAAGTGCTCATGAGTTAAATTACAACCTTATTTCATATTTGTTTCCTTTAAATAACATAAAATAAATATTACACTTTTTAGATTGTAGTTTTTATTTTAATTTTAATAAAACAATTTTCATATTTTGTACCTATAATATAAAAGTAAAAAAAAAAGGCAAATAGGTTGACATGTTGGATGAGGTGAGTCAAGGTACACTATTAATGAAACTGCCAATTCCATTCCCTTTTATCCTTCGAACTAGTTATTATCTCTAAATTTAATTATAAGCATAAAATTATATTAAAATGAGATACGAACATAATACATAAAACACTGTACCAAAACCCATGAGTCAAAATTATATTAGGCATTTCATCATTATATCTAGAAAATTTATGTGTTGTATCCTCTAGTAATGCATTCAACCATAATTTATTAATTTATTAATTAAACTTGCATTTGGGCAAGTACTATTAGTATAAGTGTGAGAGGAAAAAAATCAAGCAAGAAAAGGATAAAATACTTTTACTACAAAAAAAACTTTAATTAAAAACTAATTTTAAAAGCAAAAAATAATTAGTATGACAATTTAGACACTAATTTATAAAATTAAAAATTATTAGTTACTAAATTAGTTATTATTATAAATAAAAAATAATAATTAGTACTAATTAATTAGAAACTAATTTAAAAACTAATTCATTTTGATAGTCAAAATCTAAATAATTATTTTTAATGAACAATTTGTTTGCTAACTAAAATTATAGTAGCTAATTTTAAATACCAATTTAGTAACTAATTATAATTTTTTGTTTATAATAATCATTATTTTAATAATAAAAAAATTCAATTCTATGAATTAGTATCTAAACTAATTATTATTTAAAAGTTTTTTGGTAATGTTTGAAACCATATCTTATGTCATCCTAAAGAAAAATAATAATAAAAATAAAAAATGACAAACCCAACCATAAATTCTCCATTATATCCTTAAAAAATTCCAACACTTAATCCATCACCCAGACGCTAAGAAAAACTCAATTGATGATATACCTAACATACTTCTAAAAATTTTGGAGCGATAGATGGACTAAGGGGAACACAAAACAATTTAAGAATTTTAAATTCTTCAACAGAGTTATGGAATAGACCTTTAGAAATGCAATCATATTACTCTATAGATTTAAGAAAAAAAAATGTAATTTGATCCATTGGAATATTTTATCTTTGAACCCAAAAAGCATGCACTAACACATCGACACCAATATAATACAACATACTATACTTATGATACCTAAAAAAATGCGAAGTAGATTGAACATCCACAATACTCATCTGCCGCTAAAAAACAAACTGTAACCACTTCCAAATGATGAAGACCTTTTCAAAGTGAAGAAAGAGATGAAGAGTAGTCTCCTCAACTTTGCCACACGATCTACGATGCACTATGTCACAATCCTTTCATGGAAACCGTGTCATAATATAAATGGTATTCAAAAAGGAATCATAAACATATTTTATGGAAACTTTTAGTATAGTAATTTAGATTCCTTCTCATATTTTTATTCATTAAGTGCTGATCTTTTAAATAGTTTTCGTAAAAAGGAATTTCTGTCATAAGTCTTCTTAACAAAAATACTTTAGAAAAACTTTAGTCTATTAAACCACATATATTTGTTTATGTTTCCTCTGATTTGATAACTAGTATTATGATATGTTATATTATTACTTAAGTGTTCTTTTTTGCTATTAAAAGACTAGAATAGTCAAACGTGTGTAATAGAAGAAGACTGGAATAGTTAGGCATGTGTAATAGAAGAAAAAAAACTTTTAAAGTAATCAAGGTATTGAAACAACTCTTGAAAAAAATTCTTTAAACAACTATGTCTATTTTTTTTTTATTAGAACATAAAATATTTTTTAACTGTAATTTCAAAAAGTGTTGTATTCTAATCTTATTTTTCTCAACTATACTCTGTTTTATAATCTATTTGATAACCTATTTTTAGAAATCAAGTAATATAAACGATTAATTAGGTAATGCTTAAAATTTTTTTTTTCCTAAAAAAAACTATTATTATTTATCATAGTGAAAAGGAGAAGATTGTTTAGGCATAGATTAGATTTCATTGGACTAGGTACAAATAAAAATATAAGAGTCTTGGATAAGACACCCACATTTCTAATAAAATAAATAATAACAAGATTTGGTATGTTTAACATTTTACTGATATGAAACAAGTATAAAAGTGTGAGACCCCTTCTCCACCAACCTCCTTTTGAATTGCAAAAAACAGTCTCACCAAGTCACCTTCTCTGCTCACCTTACTTTCTTTGTATTTCCTTCACTTCTCTAAATTGAGAGCTCTGCCCATCACCTAAAATCACTCTTCCTTATCTTGTGATAGCTGGCAAGCTTGAAGCCAGTGTATGATCCTCCCTCCAAGCTGAACATCCTCCCCCTTCCAATAAGTCAGTCTAGCTTCCAATTCCCAATTTCAGCAGCTTCATTCCTTCTGGATTGAATTTAGGATCTCATTTTCTCCCTCTATGGTTATGTATTTCATATCAGTAGGTGTTGTACGGTTGTGAGATCCTTTCAGTTAAGGGTTCTCTTCTTTGCAATCCAATATTGTCTAAAAGGTAAGGGAAGCTAACTAATTCTTCTGAATTTTATCTATAAACCATGTTTGATGATTTTGATCGAAGGATTGCGTGCTAAATTGATGTTTGAAATGCATATTTGAGTGCATGATTGAATTTTGCCATGAATTCTGGTTTGATGCATGTGAGAACAGATTGGGAACCTAGAATTTTAGCCCTAACGAGCAGCTCTCCCCTGAGCGAAAATACTAGGAACTCACCCCTGTAACTGCATGAGGTCTCGCCTAGGCGAGCTGATTTTGCCTGAGCGAGAGACACTCTCGTCTAAGCGAAACAACTTAGCCTAAGCGAGAGTTCGCTCAAATTTTTTAGTTGCCCACTGTTTGGAGCCTTGCTCAGGCGAGAATGACCCGCCTAAGCGAGATGGCCTCTCGCCTAGGCTAGATCTTCTAGTTTGAGTGAGAACCACTGTAGTTGAGTGTTTGATTCTTTGTTTTAATGGATGAAATTATGTGTTTGAATGTGAAAATGTGCAACTATTCTATTATATGCTTGGATTATTGTTGCTAATATTATGAATGGTGAAATTGGGTGAATATGGATTATGAGGAGATGTGGTTGAATTGGAATTTCAAGGGAAATTCAAAAGAGTATGTTAGTGTGTGTAAGGACATAAGGACTCCGTATTGGTTGGTATCCTGAAACTCCAATAATCATTCACGCTCAGATAGAGCAGAATGAATTATGTCGTGGGAGTAGTAGGAGGTCCTAGTCTTTAGACTTAATCAAGTCTTAGACGCAAAGGGGACTTACCTTGGGAGTGGTCGGGTGATAACCCATTGCGCCCAGACTCTGCAGAGTTTGGGGACCGTCACAGGTGCATACCACCAAGAGATCCAATGTCACTTACATAATCCGGATATTGAGTCTAGAGTCATGTATTTGTGCTATGTTGTGGTGGTTTAAGTAATTCTGATGATTGTGAACATAATTCACTAATATTCATAATTTGAACTGCATGATTCCTCTTATTTAAGTTAGCTTACCCTTCTTGTCTATGTTTGTTTTCCTTATGTGTTTCTCTTTTGCAATGATCACCTATTGTTGGTGTAAGCAGAGAAGAATCCAGGTGAAGATACCCCCTCTTGGATAGGAGCTGATCCATGGCTTAAAATTATTCAGTAGTAGTTCTGGCTCACGTCTTGTATTAAAGTTTTTGTATGTATTAGCTAACTCTTACCAGTATAGGTTGTACATATAGCTAGTGTCTTTGGATGATTGTACTAGCACTCTATAACAATTTATTTCCGCTATCTGCTTTGTTTAATAATAATATAATGTTTTGTTTAGTAATGTAAAAACTATTAAATGTGATGTTAAAAAAATATTTAAGACTATGAGCATCAGACATAATTTTTATAATATACAAGACTCAAGACGCTACGGTGTTAAAATATTTATAGAAATATTTAATAAAAATGTTAATTTTAGTAAAAATATTACCATAAGACTTATAAAAAAGTAAATTGAGTGTCAATTTAAAGAGGGACAATATTACTTCATTTTTACAAAAAAATGGGACTAAATTGAAACTAAAAACAAATATAGGAACCAAATTGAGTCATTTTGACACGTGACATAAATGTGAAGTGACACGTGTAAAAAATTAAAAAAATATAAAAAAATACAAAATAAAAAAAAAACTAGAAATTGACACGTGGCGTTGACTTTAACACGGTCTGACCAAACTAGCGGTAAAGACTAAATTGAATCATTTTAAAGAAAATGAAGACCAATTTAAGACAATAAAAAATTTAAGGACCAAACTGATATTACTTAACAAATAGAGAGACAAAAGAGTAATTTAACCTATAAAATATATATCCTTTAATAGGCAAAAGTAAACTTGCTTGAAACTTAAGAAATTAAAAGTAAAATCGAGTCACCGAAATTATAATTCAAAATTGAAAAATATAATCAGATAATTTATAATACAAATTTGCAAATGCTGATGTTAGAAGGCATACGATGGTAAGAAATAAATTAATAAGAAGATTATTGAATTATTAAATATATTTTAGTTATATTTAAAAATTATTATTTTTAATAGGATCCTGCATTTATTTATTTGTAAAATAAAATTAATTTTATTAATCTTTCACATATGTTTCGTAAACCGCATAAATCTAAGCAGAAATTGAAAGGAAAAAAAAATTGACCTAAACCATATTGCTACGAATTGAATTGATCTTCAAATGAATTAAATTGAAATCGGTTTTTAAAAACATTGGAATTTAAATTATTTTGAGTTTAAATTTGAAAATTGAACTGCACTTAACTTAAAACATTTATCTCAACTATAATTTATAAAATTGAAAAATATATTTTAAAATAAAATATTTATGAAAAATATTAAAGCAATTTAAAAGAGTTTTGTCCAAAACAGTTTGATTCAGTTAATTTTACTAAATGAAGTTCATTTAGTGCAGTTTAGTGAAAACCATTTTAGAGTTTAATTCAAAAAACTTGGTGAACCGTAATCGATATTATTACATGACATATTAATTTGATAATAAAAATTTATTGACTTTAATGATTATAGATATGAAACTGCAGACGGTGCGGTTTATAGAAAAAGAGGATCCAGATCCATTAATCCATTAATTTAACCTAAATAAAAGAAAGGAAAGATGGAAGCGTTTTGAAGTACAAGGTATTTATTTAATTATCCAAAAGCTAAGAAATCAAAGTGAGATATTTTGAATAAAAAGCATATAATCTAAAAGAATTAAAAAAATGAGTGGCAATGATGTGTAATAATTGGAAATAAAAAAATTGCAGAAAATGGTGAAGTTGAGAAGTAAAAAAGGTTGATCGGATCCAACTTGGTACGCGTGATGATGCAATGCAAGGCAACTTCATGGATGGAAGATTTGATTTGGTTCAAAATGTGAACTGTGTGAAAGTCAAGGAAGATAGGTTTGAGAAACAGAGAGCGAAGGTGGACCCGAACAAGATACGTTTGGTCGTGTCTGACCATCAACAACGTTACTATTAATTATAAAAGTATGATTGTGACAAGAGAAGCGACAACTGCAGGTGGGATAATCCTCTCTGCTTCATTTCCAAAAACAACAAACAAGATCTCTCAGATTTGGATCCTCCGAATCTCCCTCCTTTTCATTTTCACTTTTTTTATTATTATTATTTTTTCTTCATAACCCTTTTCTTTTCTCCTACCACCACCATTCAATATAAACCATAACCCTCTCTCTCTTTCCTCTTACCTTTACTTCATTTCATACCATACCTTTCTTCTCTACCCATTCTTTTTCTTCGATCATCCCTTCCTCCTTTTTCTTGTTAATTACTTAATTTAATCCGAGATGGCTGCCGCCGGTGATGTTTTCCTGCCGGAAGTGGGTGCCGGAAAGCTGCACGTGCTTGCCGTTGATGACAGCCACGTCGACCGCAAGGTTATTGAGCGGTTGCTCAAAATCTCGTCTTGCCAAGGTAAAGACTAAAGACGGAGAATTTTCGTGCTTTTTGGTCTGATCTGTGAAAATTAAATGGTATTTCGAAGAGGGTGTGAGAGAACGGGACTTTTTTTCGGTGTTGGACACTTTTTGTTGTTTTTCTTTTCTTGCATTGGCTTGTGTTCTGATGGTTATTTTGACTGGGTGTTGGCAGTGACGGTGGTGGAAAGTGGAAGCAGGGCTCTGCAGTATCTGGGGTTGGATGGAGAGAAGAGCTCCATTGGTTTTGATGTAAGCGGTTTTTTTAATTGTTAAAGGCAGTTCTTTTTGTTGGTGTTTACTTGGGAGTGGTGCTTATGGTGTTTGATGAATGTTGTGACAGAGTGTCAAGGTTAATTTGATAATGACAGACTACTCCATGCCGGGGATGACAGGCTATGAACTGCTCAAGAAGATAAAGGTGAGGAATGAGAATGGTTTTTGTTGTGTCTTTCGTTCAATTTTAATCTTCTCTCCTTGGTTTTTAATCTCTCTGTTAATATATGCAGGAATCATCTGTGTTTAGAGAGGTTCCAGTGGTGGTTATGTCGTCTGAGAATATCTTGACCCGAATTGATAGGTGAGTTCTTCATTTTAAATGGGATTCTCTTCATTTCTTGTGTGGTTTAGGAACTAGAAGCTGTTGTTTTTCTGGATTAATTCTTCAACAATGTTAAGGTTTTTATGTTTTGGATGTTATTTGTTTGTCAATTTACTTATGCTAATGCTTTGAGCTAAAATATCAGAGTATCCCATTGCGGCATCCGGAGCTGTTGTTTTTTAGAACATAATTCCCATCTTAACTTGAACCACATTTGTGAAAGACATGAATATTTCTTTTTTATATGATTAGATCCTCTATGATTTTGGCACATGGATAGATCGAAAGTTTTGTTGGCCATGTGAAAAAAGGAATAAAGAAGATTACCCTGGATATGGGAGAAAAAAAAAGACTTGTGAGAATCTGTTTTTTGACATATAGCAGCATAGTGTAGTGCTTGCACAACTGAAATTCATCTTCTGATTCATCAATAATCTGAACATGTTAGTGACATTTTTTAAGTTGCGTTTGTTGCCGCAATACAATGATTGAAGCAAGATGAAATTCAGATTCCCTCATGCCCAATTGTTGGCACAACAGCAATTATTATAATCTTGTGATTGCTTGCATTCACACATTGAATTATTTATTGATTGATTAGTTTTTTGATTGGTAGTTGCTTGGAGGAAGGAGCAGAAGAGTTTCTGTTGAAACCTGTGAAGTTGTCAGATGTAAAACGCGTTACAGATTTCATCATGAAAGGGGAAGGGAAGAAAGGAGTAAAAAAAAGCCATAAAAGAAGTAGATCAGATGATTACAGCCCTCCATCATCATCATCATCATCATCTATTTCAACTGCGTTCTCATCAGTTTCTCATCCCTGTGATCTATCATTGCCTGCATCACCTTCTTCTGCATTGCTCTCAAAGAAAACCAGATTGAGCATATAGATTGAGCAGTGGTGTTTTGTCTCCTCCAATTTTGCCAAACCATTGTTCATATCCAAAATGTTTTTTGCTTTTAAAACACTACACTTTGCTGACAATGAGTGTACTAGGATTAGGAATGAGGAAGAGGATGACACAATCACTCTGCTTTTTCATTTCTCTGCTCACAAATTTTTGCTGTACAGAAAACTAAATTCATTAAAAATTAACGAAACCCTCTCTGTTTTGAGGGGGTCTCACATCAAAATTTTATTCACTGTCTCTTCATGTTCACTACAGCCAATCATTCTGAATGTTCTTGATTCTTAACTTCTGAGTTGTCTTATAGTTTTAGGTTTAGTGCATTTTATTTGTTTCCTATAAATTTTGATCTCCTTTCAATTTTACCATTCAATAAGAAAGACGCTACGAAATAAGGAATACAAATTTTTAGAAATAATAATGTTTCTAGTTTATTACTAATAATTCAAGATATATATGTTATTATTTTATTGTCCTGATGCTTAAAAACAACACCTCGTTACTTAAAATTGAATAAAAATATGTCAAGTGATTAAAATTTTACTTAACATTGAATAAAAATATGTTGAGTGATTAAAATTGGAAAAAATTTTATTCCTTATAAAAAGAGAAGAGGACACGTGTCAATATTATTCTGTCATTTATGTTCGCTTGTTTATTATTCTATTGTCCTGATACTTAAAAGCATCACCTCACTACTTAAAAATGGATAACAATATGTTAAGTGATTAAAATTAGAAAATATTTTATCCATTACGAAAAGAAAAGGACACGTGTCAATATTATTCTGTCAACTTTGGATGAATCTGCCAAAAGTTTAAAATAACAAAAGCCTCACACAGTAAAAAAATTTGAAAAATAAGGAAAAAATATTAAAAACTCTAAAACATGACAAGGATTATTTCTTCATATGAGGATATTTGTCAAGAATTTTTATACACAACTAATTATATTTCATATACATATACATATATATATTATAATTTTTAATTATATATATATATATATATATAATATAATATAATAGATTACCGCATAATTAATTAAAATTGTGATTAAATATAATTTGTTATATATAAAAATTATATTTGTTTATGTTTATAATACTTTTATTAATTATTAATACTTTATTAATATATATTTGTATATTACAATAAAATAGTTAATTAAAATAATAAATAAAATAATTTAACTTTTGGTATTTTGGAAAATATCACAATTAAATAATTTACAAATTTTTCACTTATTCTTTTTCATCTTTTCTTATCTTTCTTTTCATTTGAACAAATATTTTATTATTTTTTCTTTTAACTCTTTTAAATTCATTCTCTGATAAAAAAAAGTTGCAAGGATGGAAGCACGAGAATCAAATCAGAAACGAGTTTTTTTATCAGTGACCAAAATGAAAAAAAAAAAAAACTGTATGCAAATTTTGGAAATTTATGGAAAAAATATTTAATCTTGTTAGTGAAAAGTAATTTAACTTAAGGGATGTATTATTTTTTTGATATAGAGAAAATAAAGAGAAAAAAATGAGTTGGATAAAATCAAATTAACAGAGTGGAAATAGACAAAAAAAATGTAAAAAAATTAGTGGCATTTGAAGAGATAAAAATAAATAAAAACAAGAATACAAAATATATAAAAAAATAGTACAACGAATCCACTATATTTCGAACATTATTTATTTAATTTGATTCTCAACATCGAAAAGCGTGTAACTACTATTTAATGATATCATAAACGATTTTTTAATAATAGCACACACAACTTTATCCAAAACGAATAACATGGATTTATTTTAAAAATTTAAATAATTAAACTAAAACCGTCAGATATGTTCGGAAATCAAATTCTTTCTGTTTTTAAATACCATGTACTCATGTTAAAAGAATATGTATATTGGAATGAAAAATTAAGCTGTTTTTTTTTGTTCGGAGTATTACTTGAATAGGTCTTAATTTTGAGAAGAGAAATCTTATGTATTAATTATAATTATTATAACTATGGATACCATCTGATTTTTTAAATTAAGTATAAGATAGTGTATCAAATCTGTGTTTTAATATTCATCCCGTATTTGTTTTTGTTTTTATTTTAAATTAATAAAATATTTCTAATTTATTAGATAATTTATAATTTTTTAAAACACATCATTTTCATCCCTAATGTTTCCTTAAACTTAAGGTAACTGTTTAAGTGCAGATTTGGAAGATTGTTAAGTTGTGGTTAAAGATGAAACGTTTTAGGAAGAACTTGATCTTGTTTCAGAGTTAAACGCGTCAAATCATTTAGTATGCACGATGAAACATGCAACAAGTGTATGCCTCTGCCATGCCTAGCAGTGTAATGTTGAATACAGTTTTGTGTCATCAACAAGATCATGAACAAGAAACACCATCTACTGGTTTCAAGTACAAGATTTGTATCTCAATTCTGGCTTCAATCACATGGCCTTTCCCAACTCTCCATAACAACATACTACATCATCCGACAAAAGCCAAAACTAAGGTTCAACATATTTGGAACATTGCACCTCATCAATGTGTAACTAACAGTATACAATGTCTACTATCATGGAAGCTCTTAATTGCTTATTAATAATTGTTGTGAACAACCCTACCTTATCTAGATTACACACTCAATACACTCTATATGGAATTCTTAATTCAATCATCAACAGTATGTTCATTCTTCTCCACAATTGTCTGTAGAATTGGAGGAGCGACAAAGGTTATATTATAATAATCGAGGAATTAATACCAATGAATTTTAACTGTTATGAAGCACCAAAAGTTTTGCACTCACAACAAAGTTTCCACTTCACCTACACCAATGAGCTCCTACTTCTCACATAATAATAATTTTTTATCACACGCAGTTCCCAAAGGAAAAGTCATTCACAGATTAACATGACTTTTTCTTTTCGTAACGTTTGAGATATCCCCACAGTCAACTTCCCCACACCGGGAATGGAATAAGAGTTTTCCTAAAAAAAAGTGAAAAAACATCAATTATTATTATATTACATAAAATTTTATCATATTTGACATTTAAATACGCCTACCGTAGTTGTTTGTTTCAGGTTTTATTGTTTTAGTGTAATTTCTTATAAACTTTTTGAAATTATTAAGTTTTTAAAATTTTAGCAATAGGTTGTATTTGCATGTATGTGACACCCTTAAAGAAAAAAACCGTTGTTTCATGTGAGTTTTATGATATTCGGAATAATTTGTGGAGGTGAGTGCAAAGTCCGTGATGTTTTTGATTGAGAGAAAATAAGTGTGAAGCGTGATTCTTGGAAGATAAGAGTAACAGCGTAATAAGTAGGTTGCATCTACCAAAGAGAGGATAGGACAAAAGCCTTGAAAGAAGAAGTGGAAATGATAAACATTTTTAGAAGAATAAATACGCAAAATTGCAGCTCTTGAACCTAAGATTCCGACAACCTTTTTCAAGTGCAACAGCTGTAGCAAGTCACACACAGAGAGCACAGTGAGACATTTATTATTATACCTAAGATGAACGTCAATTATGTGCCTAATTAACTACTGCAACCGTTACATCCACCGTCGACACACCACCATTTATCACTCTCCATAATCAAAAACCTAGATCGGTGGTTGCACCATCCTTTCATCATTTACCCCTCAACTTTTAAACCGTTAGTGTATTCTATTATTATTATTATCATCGCTCTTGTAACATAGACAACAATAATGCAAATGTTGTCGATGCCAGGAACGACTAGGTCCACTTCTTCCGACTTATTGTATCGTAAATGGATTCTATGTCTTAACGATGCGTAACTTGTCTACACCTTGTTAACTTCATCACTGTTTTGTATTATTTTTCTTTTACTTAAATATGTTTTTTATTTTTATTTTTAATTTAGTAAATTCACTTTGTAATTTTTTCTCTGATTTTAAAAAAATAGTTTAATCTGTGTTGTTCAAATATCGTTAACATTTTTGTTAACGAGTTTAGTTTATCCTTCTTTGATTTTTGTATTCTTGTTATCAAACATTCTGCCATGTGTATTTTCTTTTCAAATTTGTATTCTGCTTGGATACGATGTTCCGGGCAAAAGGACTTAATAATTTTTTTTTTTCTTTTTTGGGCCGGAAAATATTAGTTTTAAATTTGAAAGATCCAAATAACTCCAACGGTTTTTTCTTCTAACTCAACAATCTAAACATTTTTAGCTCAATAATTCCACAATTTTATGTGTCATTGACATTAATTTTATTAAGTTAAAATTATTTCAGTAACGAAATAAAAATTATAAAATTAAGAAATTCATTTATGTTTTGACAAAAATAAAAAAGTTAAAGATTGAAAATGATAATAAATTAGTAAAGTTGGGTATTTGAAGCAATTATCTCTATCAAATTAATGTTTGCAAATGTATACTAAAATTGTGTATAAAATTTGACGTTGGTCACATTTATATGTATAATTTATACATATGTTCGACAGAAAAATTAAATTTATATGTAAACAGGAAAGAAAAATGTTCCAATGCACACAATATCTCATTTACTATTTACTTTTTTCTTATTGAAAACAAATATTCTAGTCCTAAAAAAGGTTTGAATAGAGTTTATAAATGTTTTATGAGTTTTTTAGGATGATGATGATTACTGCAACAAATAAGATAAATAATCATTTTAATTTTATACTAACTCAACAAAATTAGAAATATAATAAGTATTATCATTGTTTTTTATGATATACAATGAGTTCATGAAATTACTATTACTTTTTATCTTACTTTAAGATAAATAATATAAGAATGTGTTTTCACAAAGTTACTTCTACAACAAATGAGTTATTTATAAGATTACAAGAATAAATATAAATTCATTTTAAGATGAAATATTATATGGAGTAAAAGTTTTACTAAGATTTTTCTTTTTACAAAGAAATAACACTTTTTTTTTCTAGTAAGACTTTTCTATAATCTAACACTGAAATGGCTATGACACATGTACAATACATCAATAATCTCTTATGTGGAATCGTTAGATTATATAGGACAAACCTTCTATTTTTGTGTTTTAAATAAAATTGTTGTAAGTTGTTTGTTGATATTTTGTTTTCTCACACTAAGAGAAGTAGGGAGCTTTTTAGCTACTAGAATCTATTGCAATATCTTTTTTGTTTTGCAATTGTTTTGTATTGTGAACACTATTTTTGAGCATACAATAATAAAATGTAGATTTGTTTTAAGAAAGTTTTTTTGGAAATGTATGTCAATACTATGATGTCTTTCAGAAGAAAGTATATTTTGAATTGAATTTGCTTCTTATTGCTCTTGTATGTTTTTTCTTTCACTAAATATTATTTATTGTTATTATCATCATCAAAATTAAAAATTATGGAAGCAATCTTTGTTTAAACTATTATAGAATATTAGATTATCTCACGACTTCATCATCAGTTATATGTTTTTGTATCGTTATACTTAAAAAATCCTTATTAATTCTTAGATATCTTAATTTTAATTTTTTTAGTCTCTTTAATTTTAAAATTATGAATTAAATGGCATGTCTAAAAATTAAAATAGATTAAAATGGTATTTGTTATAGGAACTAAAAAGGAATACCTTGTAAGTATATGGATTAATAGATGAAATGTGTACCACTATAATATTAGATAACTAATTAGGCTCTAATAATAATAATAATAATAATAATAATAATAATAATAATAATAATAAAATAAATAAATAAATAAATAAATGAGTACAATTGTCGTTTCCTTCCTCGCTTTTGGTGCACAAAAGTAAGCGTCTCTCATATTGGATTCTTATTAAAGCTTGTATGCATAATAAGCAAAATCAGTTGAAGCACTTTTGTTGGAGATGGCGTTAGTTTATTTAGTTAATCGTCTGCTAAGTGATGCGAAGGATCAATGAATGTTTTTAAAATATTGAACTAAAATAAGAGTATTTTTTTTGTCAATTGAAGTGTATATTAAATACCACGCATAAAATGATGCCATTTTGAGAAAAATCAAACGAGAAGAAAAATATCAGCTAGAGTGCGTTTAAGGTCTTCTAACACAGTCAATGAGTACCTTTTATAATAAATAATTTATTTTAAAAGAGATGTTAGAGTGATTGAGACAACACCATAAGCTTAAGAGATGCAAATTGACTTTGAACGGGTTCATACGCAAGTGTAGTTGAACATGAATATGTTGAAATTCTTTATGGTCCTTCGAATTGGTTGAGAAAATAAGAATAAATAATAATCATCCGAAAAATGTCATAAAGTATGCTTATTTCATGAAAATCTCATACTAAATGATTATTTACAATTTATCTTATTTGAAGTGGAATCTCCAATGCTTGGTTTCATCCAAAATTTGGCCGTCTCATATTGGAATTGGCATTATATGCAATTTAAGTTCCTTCTGACATCGACCAACGACAACTACCTCATTGAAAATATCAACAACCATAACCAAAAACATTCAAAACATACTTCACCGGTGTTAGTTAATTCTTGTGTGCAATTTTACCTTTCTTCTCATCTTACTGCCATTCTTCTATTCTTGTTCTTCTTTGCACTTTTCTACAGTTCTTCAACCAACTCACAGTGGTATATCTCCTGTCCATCATCACCTAAAGATCATAACAAACTTTTCAAATTCCCATCTCAAAAATATATCAATGTCAGCCTCCACTCATGCAATTGCAGAGGCTGTGCTTGCCACAGCTGGGGCTATGCTACTTATTGCTGCTGTTTTTGTTTACTTCTTTCACAGATTTGTGATTTCTAGATACCGCCAGAGAAACAAAATTGGAACAAGTTTGCTTCGAGAATCAGGAGTGAACCTTGAGTATATAAACAAAGTTGGTGGCAATGTGAAGGGGTTAATAGTTGAAGAAAATGGGGTTGATGTTCTTTATGTGGTGGACACAGAAAGAAGACCTTTGATAACTGGATTCCAAAATAGTATACTCAATCCGAGTTTCGAACATGATGAGGACGAGAAAAGAATAGATATAATGGTCCAAAGGTCCAAACTTTTCAAGCCTGAAATTCCACAGCCATGTCAATCTCCGAGCTTGGTTGTTCATGAGGATCATCAAGTAAAGACAGAATCACAAACACCATCAGTTTCAACATCATTAACACCAAGACAAAACCTCCCACAATCACCTCAGCTAGCACCATCACCACCACCACCACCACCACAATCTTCACCAATTATTCTTGAGAGCAAGAAAACTCAACCACCACCACCTCCTCCTCCTCCTCCTACTCGTCCTCCACCACCACCACCAGGTCCACCCCCTCTTCCAAAGGCCAGTGGCTTCATTTCATCACTGAAACCCCCACCTGCACCCAAAGGGAAAACAAACATAAGAAGCACCAAAGAGGGTGTGGCAGGGGAGAGTTCAAGAGAGAAGGGTGTTGCTCAAACAAGGCTCAAGCCTCTACACTGGGATAAGGTTGTAGCAAATGTTGATCATTCAACAGTATGGGATCAGATCAATGATGGTTCTTTCAGGTATATATATATCCACCTTATTGTTAACTTCACTAGTGCATGTTTTCATGGTTTTAAACTGTGGTCTTAATTTTGTTATAACTTTTGACATTATAATGAAACTGATGTGGTCACCATCACAGTCATGGTAAAAAGTTCTTGAAGTTGAAATCACTGTCGCTATCCGTTTTTAAAACCTTGACTGTTTATATCATCACTGTACTTTCAACTTGACAGGAAGTTCTTTCCCCCTTTTACAGGTTTGATGATGAATTGATGGAATCACTCTTTGGATATTCAAGTAGCTATAAAACACAAGAAAGAAACAGAACTCTTTCCACTTTGGCCAAGTCCAATTCCAGTGCACCAACTCAAATATTCATTCTTGACCCAAGAAAATCTCAAAACACTGCCATTGTGCTAAGATCACTTGCCATTTCTCGCAAAGGAATCTTGGATGCTGTTCTTGATGGTCAAGGTCTAAGTGTTGAGACGCTTGAAAGACTCACTAAAATAGCTCCCACCCAAGAAGAGGAAGCAAAAATCATCCAATTCAGTGGCAACCCGGATCAACTTGCTGATGCAGAGTCTTTCCTGCACTACATTCTTAAAGCAGTTCCAACAGCATTCAACCGTTTGAAGGCGATGCTTTTCAGGTCGAGTTATGATTTTGAAGTTCTTCAGCACAAGGAACAACTACAATCGCTTGAAATGGGTTGCAAGGAACTGAGAACTAGTGGTCTGTTTTTGAAACTCCTTGAGGCCATTCTCAAGGCTGGGAATCGTATGAACGCTGGAACTTCAAGAGGCAATGCACAAGGTTTCAACCTGAGTGCTCTTAGAAAACTTTCTGACGTGAAAAGCACAGATGGGAAAACTAGTTTGCTTCATTTTATAGTAGAACAAGTGGTTCAGTCAGAAGGAAAAAGACAAGCTCTCTATCGAAAGCACAAACTTCACACAAGCAATGTTGAAGCAAACACTGTGAATAGAGGTTATTCATATAGCCAGATACAGCAAGAGGAAGATAAAGAACGCGCAATGCTTGGTTTGCAAGTGTTACGTGGGCTAAGTGATGAGTTATCTGAAGCAAAGAAAGCAGCTAGTATTGAGTATCACAATTTTATCACAATGTGTTCCACTCTGAATGCTCATGTCAGTGAAATTAGACAGATTGTAACGTGTTGTGGCTACACCAGGAGTGGTGGATTTATCAACGAAATGAAAGGGTTCCTTGAGGAATGTGAGGGAGAACTTGAGGTGGTGAAAGAGGAGCAAACAAGGATCATGGAGCTTGTGAAGAAAACAAATGATTACTATCTTGCAGGAGCGTCGAAAGACAACATGGTAAACCCCTTTCAACTGTTTGTTATTGTGAAGAATTTTGTTGACATGGTTGATCAGGCTTGCACAGAACTAAAAAGGAAGGTGGAAAAGAAGAATGTGGGAGGAGAAGCTGTGTCAACAACACCACCTTTGTCACCATCAAAGAGGGCACCACTGAGATTCCCTAACTTTGATATGTATTTTCTGTCAAATGTGTCAGAAACTTCATCTTCTAGCCAGTCAGAAGATGATTTCTGAAGCTGGATTTGAGTTTATTTCATTTTGGTTCTGCAAAATGTTCACTGGTGTTCCCTTGTCGATCACAGATTTGGTACATAAAATCTTTAACTTCGATGGATTTCTAAGGTGTACAAAAGATATGACTAAATGAGTATACTTTAATGAGCTCGTTAGAATTGTGATTTTGGTTCAATTGAAATTGAAGAAAGGTTTTAGTCTTGATTCAGAATAATTAAGATATTCATACCTTTTATAATAATCCTTATTCCTAGCATTTTGGTTATAGGAAACTGCTATAACACTGATCTGATCATTATTGTGCTAATTGTTGGGAGAAATGAATTATCTAACATTATTCACTCTCATTACACACACAAATTTATCTGTTCATAAATATTTAGTATGATTTATGGTAAGACTCTACCTAATATTTATTAAGGTTAAGGTTTACTAAGAAAAGCCATAGACACATTTTCGCATCATATCCAAAGTCATAATATTAAATGTTTCTTAATGCTTATATATTTTCATTCTCTTGACAGCAACACGATGATTGTCATAAGAAAAAAAAAATTGATATTGCCAAAGGTGAAGCCGTCTCTGCAATATAAAATCACAAAAAAGTTAGCAGAAACTTGTGATTGGATGTTCAAATGATTGTTTCTGATACATCATTATCATTGTCCATGTTCTTAAAGGCTTTGGTTGGTTATATTATTTATTAATGGGGCAAGTGTTGTCCAAGAGCCATTGAAGTTATCAATGGCTGACCGTTTCAGCAAAAATAAGTGAACTTTGTATTGTTCGGACTTGCTTCCAAAACTAAAATTCCCACATAGAAAAGAGACAAACAGAAAAAATCAAAAAAGAGAAACCCACATGGAAAAAAAGAACACTAACAACACACTTTTTTTATTAGGAGAATTTTATGAGCCCTACCATGACTAAATTTACTGAAGATTTCTGCATCGCCAAATGGGAAAAACTTATGAAAGATTTGTATTATATTTCTATTCATCCAAGTTTCTTTTGTCAACTATTCAAATCTCCACAATTGTTACACCTCCTTTATAATTGTTGTGGAACTCAACTTTAGGATTTCAAGTTATTCATTCAGGTGCAAAGTCTAGAATAAAAACTTGCATTTTGTGCAATAGTTTTATTTGCAAGAAAATCTAAAAATATTTAGGTGGTTCTTCATTTGAATATCAACACGAAGAACCCATCAAAATGTATGAGTTATAGACTTAATATGAAAATTAAAATCCTTTTAGAAATGACTGTTTCAATCAATTTTATTATAAACACAAAGAACCCATCAAAATGTATGAGTTATAAACTTAATATGAAAATTAAAATCTTTTTAGCAATAAATATAAAATGATTTCATATTGAAAATGACTTTCAATCAATTTTATTATTTTGTATAAATTTTTTTATCTCTGTAAGTATTACACTCTTATCTGTGGATTATTAGTAGAAACAAAAAGAATTCACAATCATTAATTGTTTTAAATTTAAATTAAAAAATTAAAATTTATTTTCACAGAAAACAGTTCCTAAAATTTTCAATGATCCAATGTCACTGCAAACCCGGTCATATATTTTACTTATACAGTGTGCGGGTCGGTCTTGGTTTTGCTCGTGATAGCATCATTAGTTTATCAAACATCACATTTTAGTTGAAGTCAACTTACATTGTCTTGGTTTCATAGTACTATTTACACATACACGTTTTTTTATCTTAATTATAAAGATAGAGTATTCGGATACTTCAATCCTTACACGAGTCTCAATAATACATTTCCTGCCAAACCTCCACATCAATTAAGAAATAAATCTACCCAACCCCACATACCAATATATTCAACACTGATTCATGACCCCATCATCTTCTCATTGAACGGTGTATGTTTAAGTCAATGTCAACCCCTCAATGGTGATCTTGATCCCATCTGATCAAATACAACCATCTCAACTTGAGTACTGAACATTCATCAAACTTCAAACTTGAAACTTGAAACCTTCTCACAAGTGGGGTGTGAAGAAGCAATCATAGAGAATGGAAATGAGAGGAGAGGTGATTGAGAAGGCTTATGGTGGGTGTTGGAGGGCTCACAGGTCACCAGACAGACCTTACCTTGTTGAAAAGATCACCAGAAACGACCCTTCTGAAGTTATCATCTGTTTTCCTGGATCAGATGCTGTGAAGGATTGGTACTCTCGGAGAAACTTTGGTGAAACCAAAATAGATCTTAGTCGCTTTCCCTCACTCAGAAGCATTGGTAACGATGAACCTGCTTTAGTCAATGAGGCCTTCTTAAAAAGATTCCAAGGCATTTTGTTGGCAAAACCATCACTTCCAGATGAGGTAATGTATCACACCAACTCTCTTACCCTTACTCATTTTGTTATGCAAAACATTACTTTTGGATTTTCTTGCGTTCTTTCTCAGACTTTGCCACTGTCACAAAGTTTCTGCATTTGTTAGTTGTGTAACTGATATTGATTTGTCAACTGTTAGTGTAGTTCCCTTTATTTAAGGAAAGGAAAATGTTAATTAGTAGAAAGGTTGCTAAAAGTGTTGATTTGATACAATTGCCTTTTTGGATCTATTATTAGAACTCCCGTAGAGAAAGAAAGAGCTTCATTTCACTGCATAGAAACTTCTGATTTTTCATTTTTTCTTACAACAACATTTCTGCAGGTGGAGAAAGCTATGGGTAAAAAGAAGCAAATAGTGTTTGCAGGGCACTGTTCTGGTGGTCCAATGGCCATTCTGGCAACCCTATGGACCTTAGAAAAATATCGAGCTCCAAATTCCCATGGGGGTATCCCTCCCCTCTGTGTAACCTTTGGTTCACCCTTAGTTGGGAATCACATATTTTCCCATGCCACAAGGCGAGAAAATTGGTCTAGATACTTCTTTCACTGTGTGATGAGATATGACATAGTGCCACGAATCCTCTTTGCTCCCCTCTCTTCCCTAGACCAATCATTTGAACAAATTTCACAGTCCTTCAACCCCAGATCCAGGTCTTTCATGAGCGAATCAGTGGGAAGATCAAGTGCAATATCAGATTTCTACATTACCATAATGTCAAATGCTGCCACTGTCACAAGCCATGATGCTTGTAAGCTAATGTGCATCACAGATACCACATTGGAAACTCTGGAAAATTTTATTCCCTTAAGCCCTTATAGACCCTTTGGCACTTACATTTTCTGCACAGGAAATGGAAATTTAGGGAAGAAAATTGTGATAACAAACCCAGATGCAGTTCTACAAGTCCTGTTTTTCTCTGCTCAATTAAGCACCGAAGCAGAAGCAGCTCAAGTTGCCTACAAAAGCCTAAGAGAACATACAATTTACGGCACCGAACTGCAACAAATTGCAGCACAGAATGTTGTGCACTTAGATCAACAACAGCTCCAGAAGTTTCCTCTGTCTGAAGATGATGCTGGTGGCTCAAATGACCTTGGTCTGGTAAGTAAATTACTATTCATTATATAACTATATATTGTAATAAAATCATAGGATAAAATCCTAGGTATATGTTCCTAAGTATCTAGTATATGTTTCAGAGCCTAAGAGGAAGACTGTGCCTTCGGGCAGCAGCAGAATTGGAGGAAAGAAAGTGTGAGAAGGAGAAAAAGTTGAAGGAGAAGAGAAGTTTTATAGAGCAAAAGTTAACAAAGGAGCTTGGGGAATACAGAGAAATGTGGGCGCACCAAAGAGTAGGTTTTTACGATGGATTCAGGGAGCATAAGAGAGCTGAAGACTTCAAAGCAAATGTGACGAGGCTAGAAATAGCAGGTGTGTGGGACGAGATCATTGAAAAGCTAAGAAATCACGAACTCCCAGATGAGTTTGAAGCGGATAGAGAATGGGTTGATCTTGGAACAAGGTGTAGGGAACTGGTGGAGCCTCTAGACATTGCTAATTATTACCGACATGGGAGGCATTACGAGGATGATGCTTCTTCTTACATGGTTAAGGGAAGGCCAAAACGATATAGATACCCTCAAAGATGGTTGGAACATGCTCAGAGAAGGCCACGAGAAGCTATCTCAACGTCTTGCTTCTGGGCTGAGGTGGAAGAGCTTCGCTACAAAACTGCTAATGGTGATGCTTCATATAGGAATGTTGAGGAAAGGGTTGTGGGTTTGGTGGGTCAGATAGAGGAATGGTGTAAAAAAGGAGAATTGGCTAAGGATGTGTTCTTGGAGGGTTCCACCTTCGTCAAGTGGTGGAAAACTCTTCATCCACGACACAAGAACCAACCCTCCATTATAAGTCTTATCGGAGCGTGACACCAAACAAACTTATCACAAAAGTTTTTTTTTTTTTTTCCCCTCTTCTCTTTTCCTCAACACTTTCTCTTGCTTCCATCTCTTGTTGCCTTTTGTTGTTGGAGATAAATTGATGATTTTCTAATAATTCCATTTTCATTCATTCTTTTTCTTATATATACCAGCATGAAACTCGTGCGCACGGTTTTTTTTTTTTTTTTTTTTTTTTTTTTGTGGGTTTTTTTTTTTTTTTTTTTTTTTTTTTTTTTTTTTTTTTTTTTTTTATTGTTGACAAATTTTTTTTTTTTTTTTTTTTTTTTA
>Ga0214545_1000610_pt1 | contig 58990 bp, 36 predicted proteins | sample CNSS4metaG_FD_160064 | JGI IMG/M metagenome (GOLD analysis project Ga0214545, IMG submission 160064) | Root nodule microbial communities from cowpea collected in UCLA plant growth center, Los Angeles, California, USA - CNSS4 | ecosystem: Host-associated > Plants > Roots > Nodule | place: USA... | reverse complement strand
ACCACTCAATAAGCCATATGAAGAGTCTTCAGAAACTGCACTAGTAAATAGGCCATATGAAGAGTCTTCAAAACTGCACCAGTAAATAGGCCATATGAAGAGTCTTCAAAACTGAAGCAGTAAATAGACCATATGAAGAGTCTCTAAAACTTAAGCAGAGTAATGATTAAAAATTAGTGCTTAAGTAACATGTGGTATTAGGAATTGAATGAGAACCACATATTCTAACATACACAATTTTTAACTCATACTTAAATATATTCTATTATTGTATCTTATACATATTTTATTCCTATAAGAGAATACCTGCAAGTTGTGTGGATCAATCGAAGAAAAAAATAATTAATTTGCTTAATAATCTGAACTTAAATCTTAACTACTTTTTGATTTGGAATGTGACCCTGATTCAGACAAAAATTCCTTAAATAAACTGTATTTGAATTTTTTGTATTGAGAATGGGAATTTAAAGAGGTCTTTTTGGCATACTGCCAAATATTAAAACTGTTGACCATACATCAATTAGCCACTTGTTTTCCTCTATTTCACGTGTGTGTGCATGTACTTTTACTGCCTTATTAGATTATAAAACAAAAATAAAATTATAATATTAACACAATTACTTTTAAACTATAAAAAAAATAAAAATAAAATTATTAACAGAGTGATATTTAAAAATGGATATTCATAACCCGATATAATAAATTTCATAAAACATCTTGCTAGAAATTGATGAATGAAATTTAAGTTTAAATTTATTATAGATCCAAGTAAAATTTAGGTATTTAAGTGAACACGTTGATCAATAAAGTTCAATGTTAAGTGTAAGTGAAATATGTTTTTAGTTATTAAATTAGTTTAATAGTGTGTTTTGTTATGTGTTGAAAAATTTATTTTCGGTTGAACTAATTCTGTGATGTAAAAATAATAATTAATTATTTTTTATTTAAAATAAATTATTTTTTTAATTGATTTTAAAAATTAAATATATATTAATTATGCGTTAGAAAATTAGTTTTACATTTAACACAGAAACAGACCCTCTCCTTTGTGATTTGCTTTTGTGGAGGTTTTAAACCGCTGTCTATGAGCGCCCACTGGATTTAAAATCTATGCGCCAATGGAAAACGGTTACGATCACATGCTGTTTTTACCAATGTGGGTTTGTCTCACTTCTCCACAGACACATTAATTGGAAATTAAATGTGTATGTTATTGTCTTCTAAAAATAGTTTGTGTGACTTAAATTAAACTTAAGGAGATTTTGTATTATAATTAGTTGATCGTAAAGTGTTGTGTGATTCAAAAATCTATTGTAAGAACAAGCTCTACATTGTCTCAAATGATAACTTAATAAATTTATTAATTTTTTTACAATAATTATTTTAAAAAGTTGTACTTATAATTTTTTTAACTAATAATATAAAATATTTTATTACGAAAATGGGTCAAAAGTCATAGCTTTGGTACTGTGTCTTTAAATATTGAACGTGGATTGATAAAATGTAAAAGAAAGAGTAGTAGTAGTATACATGAGAGAGAATTAATTAAGAAAGTATAAAGCATAAAAATATAATTTATAATTGGTATTTTTCTAATGGTAAGAAAAAGTCTAATTAAATATATTAAACTTTTTCTTATGGCTGATAATAGTTACGAGTGATAATAATAAGAATAACAGTAATAATAGTTGATATATTTTTTCCGAAAACTTTACCTATCCTATTTATCACGTATTACGTGTGAGTGACTTTGTATTTATGGTAATAAAATTGCTTTTCAGTTAAGAAAAAAAATTCTTAAAAAGAAAAAATAGTTTAATTGTTATTTATCTTCTTACCTAATATTTTAACTTAGTTAAACAATGCACCATACAAAAATCCTTTGCTAAAGAATAACATTTGCATTTGTATTATATTTATATTTATATATTATAAGAAAATACTTCATTAAAATTAATATTAATAATAAAAAAATATTAATCACTATAATAATCGATAATAAAAGAATTATTAATTATTAATATAATTTTTATTTATTAAAATAATTATTATTATAAATAAAAAATTATAATTAATTTTTAAAATTTAGTCACTGTTTGTGTCCATTTATTTCATTTTATTTATTCAGTTTTATTTGCGCCAAGTTGCATTAACCTGTTTTTATTCACTGATCCAACTTAAATGAACCTATCTTTCTTTTGTAATTATTGGATTCGGTCGGATAAAATATTTTTGTTTATTCCTACAATTCAAAATGTATATTTTATGCCTTTTGAAATAAATATTTTAGAAGATATTTATCCAATTTAAAAATAACTTTCGAATTAAAAATTTTAAAAATTATAAAAAATTAAAAGATATAAGAATTTTTATTATCTATTGATATCTATAACAATATATAAAGGAGATTCCTCTTTTTGTGTCCACTTTCTTTAATTCATATTTTACCCTTTTAATATAATAAGTTATTTAACCCACGTTCGATTTTAAGAATTAACAAAACATAATTAAACATAATTCTAATTTCAAATCAAATCAAAATAAAATAATTTATTATCTATTATAAGAAAACTACTTAATGTTAATGAATGAATAATTAAATATTAATCCTTTTCGGTGTCAACTATCATAAATTTCCAAAGTTAATGAATGAAGAATTATGGTTTAATTATTCTTTTGGTCTTTGTTTTTGTCCAAAAATTTCAAATTGGTCCTCTAGTATTTTTAAGTTTCAATTTGGTCACGATTTAAAAAAAAAATTGATGCAATTTGATCCTTTTCGTTAAATTTCTTGAAACGGATCAAAGATTTTTCATCAAAACTGAAGAGCAAAGTGACAAAGTTCAAGATAAAGCATCAAGTGCGTCATGGTGACGATGATATTTCTGCCTTTGATGTTTTTCTTACGAAGGAAGAACTTAATTTCAGAATCAAGTTGCTACAATTTTCCAAAGCTAAAATTGCTACTCTTGATTTGGGAGTAAAAAAAAGAAAATTATTTTTTGACAATTTTTTGTTGACAAACTTTTGATAATGTACACGTGGCAACACCTCAATGGATGAAAGAAATGTTTCATATGACTTGGAAAAAAGAAGAAAAATATTTGGTGTGTGTTAAAAAGCTAACTTTGTCAAAAAAAAAAGTTTATCAAAATATCATAATAAAAAAATGGTGTTCGTTCAATTTATTTTGGGTAGTATTCTCAATGAAGAAAACAAGGGGATTTGAATTGAGTGTTTGTTGGATGCTTCTTGGAGAGATGGCACTAGAAGCTCTCATTACTTGCTCTCTTGACTATGCCTATGGTATGCTTTCAAGGCCTTTAAATGTCCCTGAGGGTGTTCATATTCAAGGGGAAATTGAGCTTTTAAGTTTTAAAACACAAAAGAATAGGATGAGATTGGACTTTGAAATTATGGGGAATGAAGTTGAAAGCATGAGAAACATGGATGACAAGTTGTTCAAACAAGGGAAATACAAACTGGCCAAGGCAAAATAAGGCAAGTTGCTTCGAGAATTTAATTAAACTTTATGCAACAATCTCATTTTTTGATTAAGATATCTTGGCAGACCGGTGGAAGGAGTGACTATCGATTTCAATATTAATCTTCAATTTGTTTCACTAGGCGAATAGCCTGACAAAGACTAAAGATGGATATATATGAACCCGACTTCGCTTGAACTTCAGTCTCAACCGGCTTGGCTCGACCTTACCTCGAAGCTAACTTAGCTTGACTTTGTCCGGGGCTGACTCGGCTTGACCTTCAGCCCGGTTCAACTCGACTTGACCTTTAGCCCCGACTGACTCGGCTCAACCTTCAATCTCGGTTGTCTCAACTCTACTTTCGGTAGGGCTGACTTAGCTTGACCTTCGATTTATGCCAAATCCACAAGAACTGACATGGCTCAACCTTCAACCCGAATGAATCAGGTTCGCTTTCGGCTCAGGTCCATTTAGCTTGACCATTGGCCCATACCTAATCAACTCGACCTTTGGCTTTGATCGAAGGTTGAGTCAAGTGTGTCCTGGCTCATAGTTGAACCGAGTCGGCTCAAGTTAGATGTCAAGATGATTTGGCTCGAGCTAAACGTTGATATGAGTCGACTTTTTGTACTTAGAACTTTTTTTATCCTAACCAATTAGGAATTCCATAACATGTGGAATTTTAATTTTCTTTTTTTTAGTGAATTTCAAGTTCTATTATTTTAGTTATTTGAATTACCTTCTTAGAATTTTTGAATTTCAATATCCTTTTAATTTTGCCATTCAAATAAGTCATTTTACTTTGAAGAATTTGAAGTCTCTAAATAAATGAATTACTCTCTTAAATTGTCTCATCCAAACACAACATAAGGGGCACCATAATGGATTAGGTTTGAATGTTTCAAATCAAAGAAGAAGAAAATGAGGCAAACAAAATAGAAGAAGTCAAAACATTCATAAGAGAGTTTGAGAATGGACAACAATATGGGTGTCAAAGTGAGTCAAGCCAACTCACACGGATTGAGCTAAAAAATGGTCAGTTAAATCTGGCTTTACCCACTACGAATTGGTGAGTTAGTTGGTTGACTCATTAGGAATATTTTATTTTTGTAATTTATTTTATATATTTATTATAGTACAATAAAAATGGATTGACTTGATTCATGTTTTCTATAGTAGTAGAATCAAAGTGTTTACACAATTCTCCAAATATTATTATAAATATAATAGTTGAAAATTAAAGTATCAACATATATAACTTGACAAACAAAAAAACTAAACATCTAAAAATTCAAATATTATTGAATAATATTCTAGTACTTAAAAAAAATCAAATTGTGAACCTATATAATTTTAATAAAAAACTTATAACAAAGGGTAAAAATACTTATAAAATATTGTTGTTGTTGAGTTATACGTCAACCTACTTTTAACTCAGTTCGAACATATTTAACCTATCAAAAAACTGAAATTTTTTTAACTTAACCTGACTCGAACTAGTGATTAGTTAAATTGACTCACGAATTAGAACTTATTTTAACATATTTAGGTATCGATGCTAGAATTGTCCTGAAAGAAAGAAGAATGAGATGGATAGAAATTCTTATCTCAAAATAGAATTTAATGATATTATGGTAGTATCGTTTTTTTTTTCATCTTTTAACTCATAATCTTATGTTTCTTTGCATTAGGCGTGAGTAGATATGACGAAAGAAGAAAGATAAGGTGATAAATGGTGCACCAAAATCCTCCGAGAGCACAAAAGAAGTGGAAAAAAAAAAGAAAAAATTGAATTTTAGAAATTCCAGTTTGAAAGAGTTGATAGATGAAACAAATGGTTTCAATAGATGCTCAAGATTGAAGAAGGTGGTTTTAGGAAAGTATAAAGGAGACCAAAGAAAAATAAACTTTGAGATTCAACAATTCGAAAATAAAAAATAATTGAATTAATTAATTCAAAAAAAATAATTATAAATTATAATATTCAAAATATATTTTCAAATTGTTCAAGTCATAACTAAAAGTTTTAATTCCAAACCATGCAAAATTCCAAATTATGAAATTTCAAATGTATTTATGGTATCTACTAGTCGAAAATGAAAAAAAAAATTCATTCCAAATTCTGTAATTTGGAATGCATCTATATTTTTGTGGAATTCAAAAGTAAAAAAGCTAATTTGAAATTTTACAATAAAGAATGCAATACTTAATTTTTAAATTTTTAGATCGTATAGTGTGAAAATTTTGAGAGATCACTGCTTACAGAAATTTTCTACCAAGACCGCATGAAAGAATATTTTTGATATTTCTCATGGTCTATAAATGGAAATAATTGTGCCTTATTTTTGTAAGTAAGGAACTGCATTGCCGTAGAAAGGTAACAAATAAATAGAAATTGTTATGACAGTGATTCTGAATTAAGAGAGTTTGTCTGGTGCAATTTGACTAGATCGATAGGATTCTGTTTCTATAGTTTTCATTGTTTCCCTGACAACGTACAAGTAAAATATTTATATAAAAATAAGATTTTCCAATAATGCTTAGTGCATGCAACAATACAACGAACCAACTGTGTAAGTGTATGCTCTGATTTCTGAAGTCCATTAATGATATCTACAGTTTTTCCACATGAACTCATTGGCATGGAAGCAAACAAATCTATTGAGACATTGTTGAGAAAAGTCACCTCAACAAAGTATTGACACTACTCCGCAATAGTCAGGGAATGGCCTAACAACCTGATTTTGAATCTGCTGTTTACTTACAATATGTGCTTGTACTCCATATGAATTTGTTGTACGAACCAAAAACATGGAAGTGGAAATATTTCGCATGTTTATGTTGCCATTAGTTGTTCTTTCTGGATGAGATGCACTGAATTTCTGTCTCGTATAAATCCTCTCCAAGCTTTGCACCGGTGTCTTGTTGTCAATATCAAATTTTTTATCTAACTCACATACTTCTTCTTCTGAATCATTTAGAATTCTGTTGGCTTCTTTGAATAAACCAATAGAACGCCAAGCATCCGCAACCAGTTGCACAGTGGATGTTTCAGGGGCAACACCACTCTCTTCCATAGTAGTAAGTAACTCTTCTGCTTTCCATGGTAGTTTTGCTTCTCCGTATCCCCATATCAAGGTTTCATAAGTTTTCAAATTTGGGGGAATTCCCACATCGTGCATTTTCTCATAAAGTCTAATGGCGCGATCCATTTTTCCTTCTGCACACCATCCACTGATGATGGTAGTGAAGATCACCACATTTGGTTCTACACCATATTTGCTCATGGAAGTTAGAAGTGCCTCAGCTTTCTGTGACTGTCCAGCACGTGCATATCCTTTTGCAAGGATGCTATATGCGTGGATGTCAGGTTCTATATCTGCCTTCACCATGTTATTGAATATCTCCTCACAATTATCCATAAGCCCTGCACAACTCCATGCATTCATGATGGTGCTAAATGTCACTACATCTGGTTTGATCCCAAATTCTTCCATCAATGCCAGTGCCTGAACAACTTTCATTTATAAGATACTGAATAATTACTGACCAACAAAATACATGCACAAAAGAAACCAGCAACAAACAGTTCAGAACTCACCTCATCTACGCCATTTGTGTCTTTAATGTCTAGATATCCTTTGATAAGCGAGTTGAAAATGGCTGGATTTGGATGCACACCAAGCTCTTTCATTCTTCCGTGTAGAAACCTCAAGGCTTCTGTCATATTGCCTTCCTTGCAGTAACCACTTATTATGATACCACAAGTTCGTTCATTAGGTTTTACTTTGCTGTACTGCATTTTCAATATTAATCTTTCAGCTTTCTCTGTTTCACCTATCTGAGCATATGCCCTTGCCATCGTGTTATATGTGACCACATCTGGCTGAATGCCAGAAGCCACCATTTTATGCATAACATTCCATGCTTCATCCAGTTTTTTCTTGGTACACCAGGCTTGAATGAGAATGTTATATGTTCTATCATTGGGTTTCACATTTTCATCGTGACCCATCATCTCTGACAATTTCATAGCCTCGTAAGGTCTTCCAGCAATGCCAAATCCTTTAATGAGGGTATTATAAGTACTGGTTGTTGGTTTACATCCATACTCCTTCATTTTCTTAAATATTTTCATGGCTTCATCAACCTTGCCAGAATCAGAAAACGCATTGATCATGGCATTGATAAGTATTGAATCAGGCTTCATCCCATTGTCTGCAACTTTAGAAAGAAGTGCAGGAATAGACTTGAAACGCTTTTGGCGAGTTAGAGCAGCCACAAGAGTTGTGTATGTTATGAGAGTAGGCCTATGCCCTTCTTCAGTCAAATTGTTGAAGACGGTCTGAGCTTCGTGTGGCTTCCCTTTTCCAATCAAACTATTCATCAGTTTTGTTCTTGAAACAACTGTTTGGCAACTGTTTCCCCCCCTACAGATAAGACAATGGGATTCATTATGTGTCCCTTCCAGAGTGGAGCTTAATTTAGATTGCTTCTTCTGGTACTGCTGCTGTTTCAGAACCTGATGTAAATTTTTATCAAACTTATGGACATTTGGTAATCAATTTGAATGCAAGTAACAGAGAACACTCATTTAGATTGAATTCATTATGCTGTAATTTAGATGTGCTACAATTTCTATGATAAAAGAAATAGGGGGAAATTTCTTCTACTATGTGTGTTAGTCAGCTACAATCAAGTCTAATTAACATCTAAGAATTCAAGAATTATTAGCGCAGAAATATAGATTCTTTGGGAAGGTAATATAATGTGTGATTGGTAATCGAAGGAAATATAGATTCATAGCTAATGTTATCATTCACCCATACATGATTTTCTAACATCTCATAGGATAAAAAATTAAGTAATTCACAATACCATAACTGATAAGTCTTTGGTGCTTTGATTGCTCATGAGGGCTCCCTTCTGGCTTCTATCCATTACTAAGAAATCTACCTTGACTGCATCAGATTCTGGATGGCTATTATTTTACTGGCACATTATAACCAACATGCCTCATCCTGGATTATACTATCAGGACCACACAAAAGAATCAACCTGAGAAAGTTATCGTCATTAAACTACTTAATTAAACAACCCCAGCAAATAATTAAACTAATTCCAACTGGGGTATCTAAATAAGACCATTTTGATCAATCAAAGTTAGAACTAGGCAAAGAAACGTAAAAACTAAAAATAACATTATCATGGTTCAGAAGCAAAGTATAGTTCATGATGCATGGTTGATGGTGTTGCTCACAATAGTTAGGAAACAGTTCTGAAGGAAAGGAAATGGTAGTACCTTGGTAGAGCTGTTGGGAAGCTTATGGTGGAAGCTAGAGGCTCATAGTTAGAATTTGAAGTTGTTACATGGTTTGAAGAAGATCCAATTGGAGTGTAGTGGGTTTTGTGTGTGTGGCATACACTGGAGATTCTTATCCACAAATATTTATCGTAATGAGATTTCGGGGCACTCTTTTGAGGCTTACACAAGAAAAAGACAAATCATGAGAAGATGACTCGAGGAGTGGATTAGGCCACGCCAGCACTCTATTGGCAGGATCAAAATTTACCACGTATCTATTGCCAGGAAACCCACCTTCCAGATTTTTTCAATTTTATTTCTAAAACTCATTTCTTTTCTTATCAATTAATCAAATCTTGTCGTTGAAAGAAGGCTTAATTGTTGTTATCCTGATTAATAACTGTTTGCTTTATTTAACTAACTCATTTTAATGGTTTTCTTACTTCATCTCCTTTATTTGAAATTATAAACTATCAGATTACGTAATTTGGTTGAGATTATAAAATCTATAAATTTCATATAGATCTACACAATCAACAATATGATTTTATTAAGTAATCTGAAAAAATATTCTGAATTGAATACGTTGAAATAATATTTTAAATTCAGAATAATATTTTAATTGTATAATTCAGAATATATTTAAAATAATATAATTCAAAATTTTTGAAATATGTATTTCAAATATAATTTTAAATAGTTTTTTCAGATATAAATTTATTTAATATTTTTTATATTCTGATTTAAAGTAGAAACAAAAAGAGTAAACATGTTAATTAAGATATTTTTCAAAAGATTTCAGAACATATAATCCAAAAGTTACTTTCATATATGATGGTAAAATGGTTGAGGGGGTGAGGGAAGAAATAGTGGAAGTGCAGAAAGTAAAAGCCCTCAATATACTGTTTTCTAAACCAAACTGGTTTGTTTTGCTGCTTGCTACGACCTGGTATCCCTCATCGGGAAAAAGAGGATGTTGAAGGTGTGGAATTGGTACCAGAATTGGCTTTCTGTTCATCCCGTGAAGACCCAAGCCGTGAGTTCTGCCATCCTCTGGGGTGTTGGAGACCTCACTGCTCAGTACATCACTCATGCATCTACAAAAAAGCGACTCCAACTTTCTGTAACAACCCATTTCCCTTTCTCATATTAAGACACTTTTATATCTCTTCTTATCACTGTAATTTTTCAATCAATCTCGCATCTCTCTCTTCTACTTTTTATTCACTTAATGCATTCTGGCTCCTTCAATGGTCAGTTCAAGCAGCCTCTTCTGACTCTAGGATTGTTGTTATGTTAACATATAAGATTAAATATATATTTAGTCCCTTTGTAAAAATTATTTAATTTATTCTTTATTTTCATTGATGGGCAATTTGGTCTTTATTTTTGTAATATTGCATTCGATTCCGTCCTTTATTCAATCGAGTTTTTTTGGCAAATAGTGTAACGGCAAAGCACCAGTATGTCAAATTTTTGTAATGATAGTGGCACATGTTGACACAATGTTTCGCTAGTTAAATTTTAGGAAAATAAAATAAAATGAATAGCGTAAAAGATAAAGATGATAAAACAATGGTTAAGTGAACAAAACTAAGAGGTGGAATTGAATGTTTACTGCAGCGAGAGTTTTCCTTGAGTGAGAAAGTGAATTTGGGCATTTGAGTGGTCGAGAGATAGAAAAAAATTAGGATTGGTTAGAAAAAGGAAAATTAGGGTTCTTCTTCATCAAATTAGGGTTCTTGTTCATTGATTAGAGTTCGTGAAGAGGGAAAATTGCGTTTCGAGAGTGATTTGCGATTGAAGATTAGAGATTGCGCTTGGAATCACGAATATGAGACCCACCGCAACTTGGTTGCCTTCAACTATTACAGCAAGAGGAGGAAGACGAATGGTGACGAGACATACCTCTCAAACACGAATTCAGAATCACCAACTGGATTGTGCACAAGTTTTTTGCTGGCCACAGTTTTGCTTGAAACCCTAATTTCTTTCCCAATTCAATTTCACTAACTTTTAAACCTACAACGGCCATAAAATTTCACTGTGCCAACTTCACTGTCAAAAATTTGACACGTAACCCAAATAGTTCCACGTTGGTTGTCACTGTGTCGTTAACAATTTTAACACCGTTTGCCAAAATGACTCATTGAATGCAATTTTACAAAAATGAAGACCAAATTGACCAAACAACGAAAGTAGGGACCAAATTGAATAATTTTGACAAAAATAGGGACCAAATGTATATTTAAGCCTAACATATACTAAAAATCCTCAATGTTGAAGTGTTAACATGGTTTGGATTCCCAATTGCTTTGTTTTAACTGACACGGCTTTCATTTTTCAAGGCAACTATTTTTTTATTGGTATTTTTGATCGAAGATGGAAGCTGATTTTAATGAAACTATATATACCATTAATACCTAAAGAATCTTTCGGTTTAAGTGGTACACAATATCTCCACTTTGATTTCTTGCTTTGTTGATTTTGAATTTTGATACATCTCTTGGTGGTTTCTTGAATTCTCCTTGTTTGGAAGTTAAGTTGACCTGTGCATTTTTTCGGTTGAACTTGAATGGTTTTAATTTATTGACTAATAATGTTAAGGTTTCTATAAAAAATTATATATGGATTTGGTAGGATTGCGATGCTAAGTTTACGGTCAACTGGAGCCGCTTGGTTGTTACAAGTATGTTTGGATTTGGCTTTGTTGGACCAGTTGGACACTTCTGGTATGTGAATCCTATTTTGTTCAGTTTATTTACCGACTTTCCAGTACTGCTTACTTATTAAATCATGTCTTTATATGACATTGTTTTTTCTTGTAAGTTCTCATGTAACTCACCATCAAAAAAATTCTTAGGTATCTTATCAGTGAGATAGATTTACATTTGTGAAGTAATGAGACAAGCATGATCTTTTATGTCGGACTGGGACTTTGTAAATTAGTTTGTTACAACATGAGATTGCATCAATTTTTTAGACATCGCGCCAAGGACTCTTGTGATTCTTCTGCAATAAGTGCTTCAGATTTAGGAGTTCCCTCTGTCTGTAAATATTTATGCTCTTATTGTGTGTTTGGATCCCCATCAGTGAATCTCTAACGTGCGTCACTGAAGTAACTATTATTTGCATGCATTCTTCTCGGAATTGGAGGTTAGGCATGTTTAGTTTGCCTAAAATATTGGTTGCATAGCTGCTACTAAGGCCTTTTCAATTGTTAAAATTACTTGGAAATTTTCTTTTGGAACATCTAAGGTAAGGATAGTTATGAAGTGAATCAAAAGGTTATAAACAAGGGGTTAAACATTTATGACAGATTCCTTCTTGAATAGGGACAACAGTTTTTAATCATGTGCATATCATTTTAAGTATTTTCTGACCATATCATGTCATCTACATAATAAGTATTTTTTATGTTTTCTAAATGTTCACTGGAATGCAATTGAACCCAATGGATTCCACCTAGTTATAGAGAGTCAAGATATTTTCGTCTGAAAGAAAGTGAGAGAGCATGTTAACTCTGTTGGATCTTAAGTTCACATGGATTGGATATGTAGCTTTCGTTCAAAGGTGGTTGTAATTTCAGAAGACGTTGGGTGGGGAATGCATTGAGCTAGGTTTTAAGTTGATTGATTTGGGATTTTTAGACTGATAGTGTGGCGTTTATTTCACTAACAAGCTTACGGACTAGTTCTGAAAATAATTAGTGGCCTTGCTAAAGGAGCTGTAGTTACATGGAACCAACTTTCATGTCTTGTAGGTATGAAGGCTTGGACAAGTTTATAAGGTTTAAGCTTCAACTAACGCCAAAGTCTGTGAGATCTGTGGCCACCAAAGTGGCAATGGATGGCATAATTTTTGGTCCCTTCCATTTGTTTGTCTTCTTTACTTACATGGGATTATGTGCTGGAAAGAATCTTCCTCAAGTGAAGGAAGACTTGAAGAGGAATTATGTCCCAGCCCTGATTTTAGAAGGTGGCGTGTGGCCAGTTGTGCAGATTTTTAATTTTCGGTATGTTCCTGTGAAGTACCAGCTTCTCTACGTAAACTTCTTCTGCTTGCTAGATAGTGCTTTTTTGTCATGGTTGGAGCAACAGAAGGATGCACCTTGGAAAAAATGGTTTCCATTGTTTCATTCTACGAATGAAAAGGGTGGTCAATGCTGATGAGGACATTGATAGAACAGGAAAAAATGATTGATCACAGATTTTGAATATTTTTTCCCTTTTGTAAGTTGTAATAGATACATCCGGAGATAGATAGTTTACTTTGCTTATTGTTGACTAGGCCTCTAAATTCGCCTCACCTTAGCAACGCTTAAATTTTGATTATGTTTAGTTAAGGCCATTGTTAAACAAATTTAGTAAAATGCAGTCGCTCAGTTTCTTAACAAAAGTAGTCAAACGATTCATTTGATAAATAACATGTCTGAATCTTTGGTATGTGATATAATAGAATTGCATCGTATGATTTATTCTGGATTTGAGTTATTTCCGAGATCAAACATGTCATGTTAGTAATAATAAAATTGTATCTATTATTATTTATTCCATTGTCATATTCATTGAATTCATATGATAATGTCGAATTTGTATTTTCTGTTGGGTTAATTTTGTACTGTTCCTCTAATGTGCTTCTATAATAGATTGATTATCAATAATTTTGATGTTTTTAAATATATTAAAAAGATATTTAAATACAGTGTATTTTCAATTCAGCATAGGACAATACCTAAAATACCAGTAGTGAACTCGATAATATCTTTGATTAAAGTTAAAAACTTATTATTATAATAGAGATTATAATAATGAGAAATAAGTCATATATAATTTTAATTTAAATTATTCTTGATTATAGGATTATTGAGGATAAACATCATTAATTCTGATAGATTAATATGAGTAGTGGTATTTATAAAGATAAAGATTAAAAGATCTCATTTTTTTTAATTACACATATAAATGGTATATATAGAGATATGACCATTGAAGAGACTAAAGGAGAATTCCTAATGTTAATATTATCTTTGAATTGTCAATGAAAAATTCTTTTGAAAAAATATATAATTTCCTTACACTTGAATTTTATCATAAAATTAACAAGTTATTTATTGCACTTTGATATTGGACATCTAATGTTTTGTGATGTTAGTTTAATGATTATTGAGTATGATTAAATTTTTGTGGGATTAATGATTAATCAATAAAGAGTCCATCAACTTTTGATAATGAGTTTGAACTCTATATAAATAAAAACCTTGGTCAGAGTATTATAAATGAAAGGAGTAAAGAGTTTTTTAAGTCATTTACATGTCTTAACTTATTGAAATTTGAGAGTTATACCATAGAATTAACATAACTTAACATAAATATAGTGATGGAATGAAATATTATATTAATCTTTGAGTGGTTCTAAAGTAAAAGATATTTTATACTATTTGAGTGTTAAGAAGTATTGATAGACACCAATCTTCATTAATAAATTAAAGGGTTAATTTATTATAGATTTAGTAATGAATATATGGGATCACACTTCTAATCTTAGTTGGACGAGTAAAATATTATTGATTAAATTAAAAACTTTAATTTTAATTAATTAATATTTTTTAAGTAAAATATTACTATATACTTTATTAACACTAAAAGTATAATTAATATAAAATATGAAAATCTATAAATTGATTGAGTAAAACTTAGTCAATAAATTAATAAGCAAATAAATGTATTTATTAATATCTGATTTGTTACTAAAAGCAACAAATCTAGAAAAAGATTTTAAAATAAAAAGAAAAACATTATGTGAATTTTTTTTATATTTTTCATAAGATGAGATTAAAACTTTTATATATATATATATATATATATATATATATATATATATATATATATATGTAAGACTTAACATAAAAAGTACACTTTTTGGCTCTGTTTCTTTTTTAAAAACAAAGGAGCAGTTTCAAAATCCAAAATCTCTTTGAAAGTTATTTTTATCATATTAATATTACAATTTTTTACTATTGAAGATTGACACATCAAAGGTCGGTCTTGACGTGATACAAGTGTAAGACTTCATACGTTTTGAAAGAAAAAATTCTCGAAATTCGATTAAGGTATTTTTCCTTTTGTCATTTAGTATGCATAATTTTAACTAAAATAAATTCAATATTTCTATTAGTATCATGGACAAGTTTTTTTGGTTAATTCTATGATTCCATTTTTTTATTGATTTTAGAATGCAATAAATTTAATGATAATTAAATGTTGGGCTGATTTTCGGAAATCAATAAGATTTAATTGATTTTGGATTACAAATCTTGTGACGAAACTATCAAGGGCAGATAATTAAATCGCTGTAAGATGTCAAGCCAATAAGAATGTCAACTTCATATTTATGCTAACATAATTTATCACAAAAAAAAAAATTGTGTTGTGAAGTTATTTCACTAAAATTTACGAGAAGAGAAAGAAACCTCTATATTCAAAACGATTATTTTCAAACGTTATATCGGAAATTTTTTAGTCTCTATATATATGCATAACCAACCAGGTCTTGAAATCATGATACCCGATTTTCATAATTTCAACGAATCATGTTTTCCATGCTTGAGAATTAACCATCCCGTTAATGTATCCTAGCAAAAAACCAAAAGTTCCCACTTTTAAAATAAACACACAAATTAAAACTCAATTTAAAGAGTCTAAAAGTGAAATCAGTATATTTATTGTATGGTTTCAATTTCAAAGAAGAATTTATAGACATATTTAATTTCTCAACTCGTTGTTTTGGGTTATACAAGAATATATATACAGAAAAAATAGTTACATAAATAAATCAGGGAAGTCATGTAGAAGCAGAAGAACATAGGTAGCAAATTTATGAAATCTTACTTCTGCAAAGTATCTGTCCGAACAAGGGATCATCAGGTATTCTTCTCTAAGACCGAAAGTGCTGGTGTCAAGTAGTTATTTGCTTTGTCGGGCAAGTGTGCAACCTAAGCAGACACATAAAGTAACCAGTTTATTTTCATCATATTTTTTCTCTTAAGAAAAATGCGATCAATCATTATTCCCATACCAGCTCATAAAGCTCCCTTCCATCTTCAGCAATATACTCGTAACATACCTACAGAATAAGGTTGAAGAGGTTTAGTTTCATTTAGGATCAAAGTTCAATCTTGAAATGAAACAGGGTTTACTCACATCAAAACTTTTGTTTCTTGCAGTTGTATCATGCAGTGCTTTTACACATATATCAGCTACATCAGCACAGCTGATGCCCTGAAAATCAAGTTTAGTAACTGGCGTTATACTGATCGTCATTTAATACAAAATTTATGGGCATATGAAATACAATAAGTAAAGCACATAAAGATCGAAAGAGAAGACTTTAAAAAATGGCATGTGTATCTGATTGCAACCCTCTGAGACTTCCCTTCTCATTCACTGTCTCTTTATTGGGTGAAATTCACCTGGGGTCCCACTAAACACGTGCCTCATTTCTTATTTTCAAACTAATAAAAAAGAGTGTAATAAGTGTGTTGCTACTCTCCTTTAGCACGGAATAGAATAGACTAACCTGAGATATTCTGTTTCCTTGATCAAATATTAGCGCACGCTGCCCTCCAGGTTCTTCCTGTCAGAAAAAAACTGAAAGTTAGTTGACAAGAGAAGAACACCAAATTGTTTCTACAAACAGAATGCGAAGCACAGTGACACACAATATTACATTCAGCTGTCGAGAGGCACTGATAATTTACTATACTGAATAATTATACTGGAATGTAGCAGTCAAGTCATGTCTCTTAAAAACCTTCCATAGCCTAACTTTAACACAAGCTTCATTTTAGGATTTAGGGTATACATAAAGCCTAAAATATTGCCTTGACATTGATTAGACATCAAATGTATGAAATACAACATATACTAGCCTGCTGCAATGCGGCTCTTAAAAATGACCCTAACACTAATCAGTGTTTGGGATATAGTATCTCAATGGTAGTGGCTACATTTTGATAACATAATCAGTATTTGGGAGACAGTATTACATACAAACCACTAACACCTATTTAATTAAGGATCTGAGAAAGACAATTATTTTTGTTTAATACAACTTGGAAACTTTTGATTGGGCAGGCCCCTGAACTAAAAATTTGTAATTCGATCCTTGATCTTCTACAATGTCTATAATTGTTCCTGGAGTTAATAAAACAACAACACATTGTTATTTATTTTAGGTCGCTATAAACTAACTATAGCACAACCTAATATTGTAGAACACGAAGGACTTAACTACAATATTTTGTGCAGGGACTTAACTAATATTCTTTTAAAAGATCAGGGGCCTACTTGCATATCAACCCTTTTTTTTTAATATCACTAGTAAACCTTATAAGTTTATAACCCATCATTGTAGGTACACTCACTTTGGGTGGGCATCCAAGATTGGTGCATACAAACTTTTTCATACAATTTTTTCGTCAAAATAACAAACTTTCTAATACAATTTGTTTGGACAAATTACAAGCTTCTTATACAATTTTTATTGAAAAAATTGAAAACCCTCATGTGTCACAGCTACCCAAGTTCTTCATACATTAGGAGACTTCTGAGTTATGGTGACAACATTCAAATCAACTCTTATTTTTTATTATAGTTTCCTACTTTTCCCTTCTTCATATTACTCAATATGAAATTTTGGTAAATACTCATTTGTGTAACAGGAACGCTTATTTCTATAACTAAATCAATTACATATCTGCGAGTAATAATGGAAACTTTACCTGCAATGGACCAGGACGAACTATTGTGTATCCAAGGCCAGATCTTCTTAGGGAATCTTCGCCAGCCTAGAGAATTCAACATTAACATGATTAGACATGACCGAAAAATAGAAAGGAGAAGTAGCAACTTTCAACTAAGTAAAAGAAACAAAATAAAACAAATAAATTAAACCAACCCTCTTGGCTTTAAGAACCTGGTCCCGTCTGGAAGGCTCAATTCCTAGTCCAGAACATGAAACTAAGACAAAATCAGTTTCTTGCCCAGTCTGCAATACATTCACACGGAGATTTTACATTAGAGTGTTAAGTTCCTGTAACATTATAGCAAAACATAAATCATCTCGATGCCTTGTTAAGTAGGCTTTTATAGTGATGCAATAAAAAAATTTGTTTCTAATTCAAAAGAAAAAGTAGTCTTTTACGTTTTCTTTTTTCACATTGTTGGCAACAAGCAGAGCATGATCTGCAAAAAGAGTAATGCAAGATTGTATGCCTACAATACTGTTCACAGAGTCCAATTATACTCGCACTTATTTGATGATTGGTGTCATCCCTGTCCCTAATGAATCAAGTATGTATGAAGGGGTCAATCACGCGGTTTGGGTACTTGGTTGGTTCCCGTTCGCTTGCCCCCTTTAGTCCATTGGTGGGTAGGGTCGTCAACTTAGGGTGCCCGCCTCCTCCCTCTTTAGACATGTATTTGACAACCTAAAAGTTGTTTGGTCTCCGCTTTTTGATGTGATAGTGCTCGGTCGCTAAAGAGAATAGTTTCTTAGAGTAAGTAATTATAGCATAGTGTTGAGAATAATCTAAGTGTGAGTTAGAGTCTCACATTGGGTAGAAAAAACAGTTAAATATTATATAAGATGAAAGACTCATAATCCCAATGTCTTAAGGTTTTGAGTTAAAAATAGTGTCAAATGCTGATGATTCGAGGTGATTGACAACATAACCATAATAAAAAAGGTTACTGTATGCCGATGGTTCAGGTGGTTGACAACATAACCATAAGAAAAAAGGGTCACCATACACCTGAGGGAAAATATACCATATGGAAAAAGAAAACCTCACCCTTGAGAGGAGATTGTTAGGAATAATTCAAGTGTGAATCAAAGTCCCACATTGAGTAGAAAAGACAAAGTTAAATACTATATAAGATGAAAAGAGTCTGTCTTAACAAAGATTGGCCCAAGTTGTTAATTCTTAAACAGGAGCTATATATCTAGTTGTAAACAGGAACTCATCACTTGTAAAATCTCTGATATTCAATACACATTTTTCTTTTCTTTATTCATTTTTTTATCTTAATAACCAAGTAGTTTAAGTTGAAAAGCATTAGAAGAAAAAATTTATGTATATCACCTTCCAATGAATAGAGAAACAATTGTGACAAAGAAATAGTGTGTGTGTGTGTGTGTGTGTGTGTGAGAGAGAGAGAGAGAGAGAGAGAGAGAGAGAAGTGGAAAGAAAGATTAGTGAATGGAAAAAAGTAAATTTCAAAGAGCAATATGATGTTCGAAATATGATATAAGAACAATTTGAGTGTCTTCACCCAAAAGACTTAACTATTAGGCTAAGACATAAATGGCTTGTATATTATATTCTGTAAGGCACCACTTGTTTTGTGCTCAAATTTATTCCTTTTGGGTTTAATTCAAATCCAGAAGCTAGTTAAAGAAGGAGAATTACTTAAGCCATATAATCAGCCAGGGTGGGATATTAACACTCCCACTTAGCCCAAAATTGAACTTCTAGAATGTAAAGTTTTTGTGAATGGACATTTGTGTAGCTCAACAAAAAATACTTCAATGATCTCTCCTAAAATAGCCATAGTTCGTAAAAGATTTTTACTTTCGTAACAACAACTATGCCTTACAAAATAGAAAAATAAATATTCTTATAAAATAAACAAATTTTGCTCTTTACAGTCCATATTCCACAACATTGACAGGATATTGTAATTTATTATCTCAAGTAGAAATGGAAAGGGAAAAACTAATTGACCCTCACTCATCTAACTAGTCTCGTTGTAATTGTTGGAAGTCTCACATCAACTAGAGATACGATCAATTTATAGTATATAAATAAGTGTAAACTTCACTTTACAAGTCGGTTTTGTGAAGTTGAGTTAGACTTAAAATCTACTTCTTAAGAAGTTAGATATCTTATCTTATCTCTTTTCATATTATCTTTGCCTATCATTATTTTTGTTTTGGGCTTAACCCATATTTTTTTTATTATAAATACAGTACCCTATATGTATTTTCAACACAGGGGGAATTACTCCTATATCTTCAATTGAATTATTGCTTTACAAAACATAAACAATGAACATTAGAGAAGTATATGATAACATTGTAGTTTATTCCACGATAAAATGAAATTGCATTGAAGAACTTACAGGCAAGGCTTTAATATATTCCAATATAAGCTTAAAACTTCTTAAATCCTGTTTCGTTGTTGTGTTTACTTCAACAGGCTTCTGAAACAAAAATGAATTAAGGATCAGGACACTTCAATTATACACTATTGAAAAATAAAAATACAAGTTTAAAATAGAGTAGAAAATATAAGGTATTTAACAGGAAAGGAAGATGATAGCCATTAGAAAATGTACATGATACTATTCTCTTTTCACAATCACTGATCAGATGTTAGGAATGGATTTATGCGAGAAGCCTCTCTTGGACAAGAAGTAAGAGTTCCACTGTGGGAGTCAGGTTCTTATCCAATTTGTCTATTAGTGGAATCCCCAAAATTATAAGTCTCGCGTAAATGAAGGAATTTCATGGCTTAAAGGAGCTTATAAGAAATTCTTGTATATTTATGTTCTTAATTTTGGAAGGTCCGTAAGCAAGATGCTGTTACCAAGCCGCCAATGAAATGAGCCTATATTAGAAAGTGAGAAAAATTTTGTTTAAGATAAATGCCTTATGAATTATTTTTATTGGAAGTACAAATTGATTTAAATTTTCTAGAAACTTCTCTCTTCGAAAATAGCTAGAATTAATATGGTAGGTTTGGTATAGTCTATAAGAGACGCAATAAATAGGCTTAAATATACATTTGGTCCCTATTTTTGTTAAAATTATTCAATTTGGTCCCTATTTTCATTGTTTGTTCAATTTGGTCCTCATTTTTGTAAAATCGCATTCAATCGAGTCCTTTTGCCAAACAGTGTTAAAATTGTTAACGGAACAGTGACACGGTAGAATTTGCGAAGAGGGGAATTTGCGCTTGGAGAGTGATTTGTGATTGAAGCTTCGAGATTGCGCTTGGAGATTGTCAAGCAAGAGGAGACATACCTCTCAAACACGAATTCTGAATCACCAACTAGATTGTGCACAAGTTTCTTGCTGGGCACAATTTTGCTTGAAACCTCTCAAACCCTAATTTCTTCCCCGAATCAATTTCGCTGACTTTTAAACCTACAATGGCCATAAAATTTCACTGTGCCAACGTCACTGCCAAAATTTTGACACGTAATCCAAACAGTTCCACTGTGTCACTATTCCGTTAACAATTTTAACACCGTTTGTCAAAAGGACTCGATTGAATGCGATTTTACAAAAATGAGGACCAAATTGAACAAACAACGAAAATAGGAACTAAATTGAATAATTTTAACAAAAATAGGGACCAAATGTATATTTAAGCCTAATAAATAAGGGGGTGTGCCAACTGTAATGGACTATTATAAATAATCCAGGGTTAGGATTGGGGTGGCAGTTCTTTTGAAAAGAGGAAAAGTCGGAGAGTTGTGAAGAGTCAGAGGAGGGAATTACTTGTAACATTCTATACCACTTCTATACCTACTACTTTGGTAGGTGCAGTATTGGAGTAAAGCAATAAAGATTTTTAACTTGTATTTTCAGTTCTTAATAAGCAGTTCTATCATAATACTGCACAGGAATTGGCTTATTTATTTCTTGTATGGAGAATGATGAGTTGTATACTCGAGCTCATACAAGGTTGCAGCCTGGTTTTGAATCCTAGGACCCAGCAGGTTGCATTGTGCAACCCAGATTTAAGAAAACGTATTATTTCCCCTATTACCTCCTCTTTGAACTTAAAATACGCTCCCGATGGAGTATAGTAGAATTACTAAGCAGTTTTGCTTCTACTTTAAATTTTTTTCATCTGTTGTTATAGAGACTTCTTAGCTTATTGATTGGGCTTTTAGTAAGGCCCATCTATTATTGTAAAATGAATAGTCTCAGCTTCCTATAAACAGGCAACCTCAAAAGCTCTTGTAATCATCTTTTTCATTTCAGTAAACTTATGTTTTCTGTTCAGAGAATTCATAGCAGAATTCCATTATTTGCTGTTAGCGTAATCACAGCAGGTTATGAACTATAGGCACTGTTTCATCCCTCTCTTTTTACCACCCTCGTTTGCACTTACAGGGGCCTTCTCTGCTTTATTATTGTTAGAATGTAATTGGTCATTAGCTCTTACAGATTTGTTAATAATTAGCTGATACAGATTCCAGGAAATTAGGGTCATTGATCCTTGATTATTAGCAAGAATTTGTTGTATTACTATAATGTGTCTTATGGTTCCAGGTTTTTCTTACAATTCATCTTCACAATGTGAGGCTTGTCCGTTTGGAAAAACACAATTGTCATACCTATAGTGCTCAAGTTAATAAAATACATCCTTCCCTTTTGACTTGGTTCATTTAAGTATTTGGGTCCTAGCGATGTAAGTTCAACTTTGGGTTTTCCTTACTTTGCTACTCTTGGTGACGATTTTTTCTTATGTACTTGACTATTTTTAATGAAAGATTATTTTTATTTTTCTTGACGTGAAATTCAAAATAAATTCGGCGCGTCTACTAAAATTTCACGAACTAACAATGGTCGTGAACGTGTCTTCTTAGTTTCAATCCTTTTTGAATTCATAAGGTATTCTTCATCAAATAACTTACTTTGACATAACATTCAAATAATCCTTACATGGTATCAATAGTTTTAGTTTTCTAATCCCTTTCGTTTCCTATCAGGTGAAAAGTACCCTGCGACCACTGTACTCTTTTCCTCCGGTGACCATGCTACTAAAACTGCCCTCAGCAACCACCAAGCCTCGTTTCACTCACCCATAACAGATTGTCATTTTTCCCTTTCTTCGAACACAATTCACCTAACAGCACATCCCTTGCCTCCTTTCCCACATCCAGGCACATTGTTTTGGTTTATTCCACATGGCTTTCAACAACTCCTATTCAAATTCTACATCTCAATGACTTTTAGCATTGTTCCACGGATTCCATGTGAAAAATTGATCGAACAAGTAACTACTGTTCTTGGACTGTTGCTACCAGTTGTGGTTTCAAGGTCAAGGTCATGACAGCCACATAACCAAACAAGCCAAAGATATTCCCAGCACTGGTCAAGCTCAATGGAAGCAAATTGATGCCTCTTTCTGTAGCATTCCCTAGTTCCCCATCAATGGCAAATTGTAGGGGAGACTTATTTATCTATCTCACACTAGACCAGATATAGCTTTTGCTATGAGTCTAGCCAGTCCATTCATGCATCAACCAAAAGAATTACATTTACAAGCTGCTCTTAGACTTGTCTAATATTTAAAAGGGATAATAGGAAGAGGAATTTTGTTCAAAAAAACAAGAATGTTAATCTTGAGACATATATTGATGCTGATTATGCAGGTTCAGTTATGGATAAGAGGTCAATTATTGGATATTGCACCTTCCTTGGTGGAAAGCTACTAATTTGGAAGAATAAAAAGCAAAGTGTGGTAGTGCCGAAGCAGAATTTCGAACAATGGCTCGAAGAATATATGAGCTGTTAGGGTTGAAGATTTTACTGGAAAACTTAAAAATAAAATGGGATGGACATATGAGATTATATTGTGACAATAAATCTAATCAGCATAGCTCACAACCCTCTACAACATGATAGAACTAAACACATAGAAGTGGACAAACATTTTATCAAAGAAAAGCTTGATAGTGTTTGCCCTTAATATGTGTGTACTCAAGGCAAATTGCGAAAAGCTTGATAGTGGCTTGGTTTGCACCCCATATGTGTACTCAAAGCAGATTGCAGACATACCTAGGGACTAAAGAGCAGTAACATCGAGAGAATTATATCTAAGTTGGGAATGGAAAAACAATTATTTACCAGCTTTAGAGGGAGTGTTGAAATATTTTAATATGTTTTAGATTTGATTCCTATTGTTTTTAATTATGTTTATTACTACTATATTAATCCCACAATCTTAGGGATTTGTTTCCTAAAATAGGCAGTACTTATTTCCAAATTTATTTAATGAATGTATGTATATATCAAATGTATGTAATGAGATTGAATAACAGATTAATTATTTTCTTATAAACTTAATATGAATCACTCAAACAATCTTCAAGCATCATCTCCTGTTCCATCCACCCACACCTCCTACACCCGAAATCTCTATCGCAATACGGAAATGTATTCGTTCCTCTTGTAATTCTAACCATCTTTATCGTTTTCCATTAATTATGATTGTTTGTATCGATCCTTTTTCTCCTTAATATCTTCTTTGGATTTTGTGTCTATTCTTAAGACTACGGGAGAAGCCATGGCTGGTCCCGGATGGTGGCATGTAATGGTAGAGAAGATGATCAATTTACATTCTAGAGGCACTTGGGAACTTATTCCTTTGGAAAATTAAAGTACTTCCTTGAGATAGAAGTTGCTTAGTCAAAGAAAGGTATCTTTAAATCCCAAAGAAACTGTGTTCCTAATCTTCTCAAAGAAATAGGCAAGATTGATTGTAAGACAAAAGAGTTCCTATTGAACAAAACCATAGAACTTGGAGAGATGAAGGCATATTGTGAATAAAAGCCAATATCAAAGACTTGTTGGGAAGCTCACTTAGCTCACACTAGACCTCAAATGGCATATGTTGTGAGTATAGTTAGTCAATTCATGCATGATCCCAGGGAGAGACATTTACAAGTTGTAAACAAAATCTTTCAATATTTGAAGTAAAGTCCTGGAAGGGGATTATTTTTCAAGAGGAATGAAAAATTAAAAATGAAAGTGTATACTAATGCAAATTATGCAGCATCTATTATAGATAGGAAAACTCAAGATATTGCATGTTCTTGGGTGTAAAATTGGTAACTTCGAGATGTAAGAAACAAAATGTTGTTGCAAGGTCTAGTGCAGAGGTTAAATTCCGAGCTATGGCACATAGCGTGTGTGAATTGTTATGGTTACAAATTATTCTAAATGATCTTAAAGTGGCATATGAAGAACCAATGACTCTTTATTGTGATAATAAGTCAGCTTCTAGCATTGCTCACAATCCAGTTCAGCATGATAGGGCAAAACACAAAGATAGATCAACACTTTATTAAAGAAAAATTGGATAGTGGTCTTATTAGTACTTCGTATGTTCCACCTGGGCATCATTTAACATATTTGGTCACAAAAAGGTCTTCCTACCGAGCTATTTCATGATCTCACATGCAAGCTGGAAATGATAGATATCCATTCACCAGCTTGAGAGGGAGTATGTTAGTAGGATATTAAATGTTCTACTACAGGTTGTTAGAAGTTGGTAGAAGGTTCTAGAGATGTTTTTATAATTATTACTATAGGGTTAGAGTTCTCTATATGCAGATACTAGTGTACTATTTCAAATTCTAAGATATTGTTAGTCACAATATCTTATATTTACCACATTTATGTGTATTTGCCATATTTCCCTGTATTATTCTTCATTATAAATATACAACCCTATGTGTATGTTCTACATAGAGGGAATTAACCTTAGGCCTAGTTTTTCATTACTTTCACACAAATGAATCAGTTTGAATAAAAATCTTGTTTGTTTCATATTAATTCTTTCAAGTATGATCACAATCTCATACAGAATTGAAAAGACAGAGTCATAGACTCCCTCTTAGCTTTAATTTACGTTTTTTTTGTTTTTGAATGTATTTAACTTCATGCATTTGTTATCTAACTCCTAAAGTCTTGGGTCATATAGCTAATAACGTTGTTTTTTACCTTTTATTGATGTTAAGTTTTGTGAATAAAATCAACTCATACCTAACTTTTATCTTGTTTAATCCTCTAGTTTATGTTGTTTTTGTATTGTTTCGTATTTTAGTTGTTTTATGTTTTTTTACTTCTAATCTCTATTATGAGTGTGTGAAATAAAACAATAGAAAGCAATTCTGGTGGAGGAAAACAAGCTAAAACTCAAGGAAGCATGATTGGACATGAAAGATTGATTTTTACACAAATAATCATGTCGAGGGGCACCGAGATCAAGTCCAGCACTACAAACATGGAGAAAGGACTCACATATATGTATATAGTGCCTTGGACCACCCTTGGAAGGCCAAAAAGCGATCATTGGGCGCCAGGGTCACTCGCTGGGCGAGCTGGTGGCTCGCTGGGCGAAAATGACAGACCAGAACTGCAGTATTTCGGTCGCTGGGCGAAAATATGGCTCGCCCAGCGAGTTATATGTCTGAGAACGTCGATTTTAGGCCTCGCTGGGCGAGTGTGAAGCCGCTGGGCGAGAATATCGACCCCAATACGCGAATATGGTTATTTAATCATGTTTCTATAAGAGTATTAGGGGATTCCTCATTTTTTTTACGAATAGAAACACCTTGGGTGCTTGGGAGAGACTCTTGGAGGCTATTAGGGGTGTTGGGAAACTCTCCCTTCTCCTTCTTGAGTCTCCTTCTTCATCCATGGAGGTTTTACCCCTTTTGGGTTGGAGAGGATGATGGGCTACAAAATTGGAGGCGAAGATGCGAATGGGAGGCACAATTAGAGCATGAAGCAGTATTCAAGAACCTTGGGAGAGGGATTGTTTCTACTTTATGGTTCCAATTTCTTCCCTATTCTTCAATTTTGTAAAACCCTAGGTTCTCCACCATGGAGAGCAATTTCTATTTGTTGAGATTAGATGTAAAACATTGAATTCTTGTGTAAAATTGTATTGTTAATTTTATGCTTTTCCAATTCATGTTAGTATTTGATTTCTATGCTTAATGCTTGTTGTGGTTTAATCACCCATGGCTTGTTTGTGGTTCTTGAGGTGTTGGGAAACATCTTTAGAACCTAGATTTGAAATTAAATACCCAATGGATGCTTGCATCTAGGAATAGAACTTGGTTCATTAGTAATCTTAGATTCTTGAAATTAATGCATGATTTCACTTGTTGAGGATTCAAGAAATTGAAACTTGATGAGTAATCATAGGCTCAAAGGCTCTAGGAATAGGATTTAAGTATTCTTACGAATTGATTTTAACATGAATATGGAATTGGGATAATTTAGAATGCATGAGAATGAAATGGTTGAAGTCTAATCTTGACAAATTGTAAATACACTATGTTTATTTCTTATTGCACACCAACTATATCATAAAATACAAAAAGAGTTTTCATTGTGTTTGTGTGAACTTTGTGTCTAATTGAGTTGTGAATTGCGAGAGTTGTCATGCGTTGCACAAGTCCCTTGGGAGAGAACGATAAAAATACTTATTACTTGTTATGTGCAACCGGTGCACTTGCTGTGTTGGTTTTTCACTAACAATAGCATAGATGATTTAAAAAGCTTTAAATGGGAGAAATTTAAATAGTTTTCCTTTTCTTATAATAATTGATCATTTCGGAAGGTTTATCTTTAACGACTTAAAAATTTGGGTTCCATTATTAATGAGCCCTCCACACAGTTCTTCCCTGAATAATTTTGGAATGTATAATTCCTTCTATAGTTCAGGTTTTCAGTCGTATTAATGTTATATCTAAGTCAGTTTTTTACTATTATTTTATTGTTTACTAGCAGTGTCATTTCATGACTACTTTATTCTCTTTATTTTCAGTTGTTCGTAGTTACTAGGAGGTTACACTGTTTTGTAACTGTCAACAACTACAAACAACTAAACAATAAAATGAAATGCACTGTTAGTACAAAATTAAATAATAATAAAAAACTGACTTGGATATAACATTAATAGTTGGACAACAAAAATAAATAACATCGCATTATAAGAATTTGGAAACTACCATAACCTTTGATTGCATAGAAATGTTGCAACAGTTATTTCTCTAGATTTCAGTCATGAGCATAGAATTTCTGCAATTTTGAGATTGTTTCTTCTTTAGACCTATTTTTGATGCTATTAGGAAAAGAAAGGAGGATAAAATGCTGGGGAATTATATTGATAAAATGGAAATTATATTAAAAAGACAGATACGAGGTCCTAAAATAGAAGCTAAGTTCAAGAAAGTGAATGAAAAACCGTAAGGAACTCAACCTGTCTTCTTGGCTCAAAGCGTATTGTCAAAGTATGTACAAGAAAAGGATCTAACACTGGATCATCTGGTTTCACTGGACGGAACGACGAAAATGGTACTCTAACCTGTCATAGTAATACAGACAGGAGACATGAAAGTTTCTAAAAGTGATGGAATTTCAAAGCGGGATAGTGAGAAATGAGAATCATAATTTGTTAAAAGGAAAATGATTCTTACCCTACAAAATCCCACTTTTGTACTAATTCTTGCAAAATACAATCTACTCTGACTTGGATCTGCTGAAGGACCAGCTTCTAGAATCAATACATAAGATCTTCCATTGCCACCAACAGAGAGAACCAGACCCTCATACCTATCATTATAGATAAACTAATTACGCGTGAATGCACTTAGAACTTCCAAATTTTAGCAAAGTAAAATTATACAGAAAATTTTGGATGGTTATCTTATCCACAACAGTCATCTATCCAATTTTCCATACCTGTCAAGAGTATAACCTAATGGTAGGGAAAGCTTTTTTGATAGTTCCACGTAGCCACCTCTATTGAATACATACCCTGAGCTCAATATGAAGATATGTGAGTGGGTAAGAGTTGTTGGCTACTCAAAAAATATAAGGAGCTAAAACAAAAAACAACAGAGCATGTATATTTTGTGAACTGATAAAGGCTATTTTATTGAATGATATCAAGCATCTAAATTTAGACAGAAAAAAAGGAAATATGCAGAAACTAACCACTACGTAAACATAATTTATGGGAAAAATGCCTAAACATGTCACATGTAGAGACATAACAAAATTCTAAACAATAGCACAAAAACAATCATATTTGTCTATTTCCTCATTGTAGATTGGTTCAATCCTATTTTTGGTGGCATCATCACTTGGATCTTGAGCATCCTGCAAAGATAAATATGGTAATGACAAAGGGAAAGCTCCTCTGCTTCAAGTGCTTTCTCCCACCTGAAGCATAATGCTGACAGAAAAGGATTATGTTTTATGAAAGGTGACATCCACAGTGATATAGACATGACGGCTCTTAGTATGATAATATTTGTACCCTTTTTCTTTAGTATGATAACCAACAAATAAACAACTAAGAGCTCTAGGATCTAATTCATTGTGATTAGTGAACAATGACAGAAAAGGATTATGTTTTATGAAAGGTGACATCCACAGTGATATAGATATGACGGCTCTTAGTATGATAATATTTGTATCCTTTTTCTTTAGTATGATAACCAACAAATAAACAACTAAGAGCTCTAGGATCTAATTCATTGTGATTAGTGAACAAAAGCAGAATATCCAAATACTTGATAAGGTAGATTTGACACTATAGTAGAGGCAATAAATAACAAAAAAAAAAACTCAAAAAGACTAATGTTATTTAAGATACAAGTGGGTAACCTAGTGATGAGGTAGGCTACAATTAGCATAGTTTCTCCCCAATAGGCTTTAGCAAAGGAAATCGGAAAAAGTAGGGCTCTAACCACCTCTAGAAGATGATGATATTTCCTTTTTGCAACTCCATTTTGTTATGGAGTGTTAACACATCTTAGTTGATGAAGAGTACCATCACGAGAAAAAAATTTGGACAATTCATATTCAGTACTATTATCAGACACAATTCTTTTGATATTTTTTCCAAATTGAATTTGGACAAGACAGCAAAAATTAAAAAAAAAATTGAAAACCTCAAATTTACTTTTTATCATGTGTCCATGTGACACAAGTACAATCATCAATAAAAGTAACAAAACATTTTGCTCAAGAAATAGATTCTAAAATAGGTCCCCAAATATCAAAGTGAATCAAGTCAAATGAGAAATTACTCTTTTTACTAGATACAGGATAAGATGCATGATGATGTTTTGACAATTAACAAATATCACATTTAAAAGACTCAAAAGACTTGGTAGTGAACAAATGAGGGAATAGTTATGTTATAAGGTTGAAGGAGGAATGCTAGAGTCTTTTAGGATGAAGCCATATTTGGGAATTTGTCCACCTTTTTTATGTTGCTTGTTAGCTTATAACATTTGTTTTGTTTTTGTCATATACAAATCATTCTGCTACTTAGCAATTAAAAATATCTTCCTCATGACAAGGACCTCAAATACACAAGAACAGACAAAAGTTACTGAAGAGTTCAAATCTTTTGTAGGCTTTTGTATAAAGAAAAGACTATTGTTTAGTTGTGGGACATATAAAATATCTTTTAATAAAATAAATGATTCTAAAGTAATATTCCCATATCCACATATGGGTACATTATCACCATTTCAACTCTAATGAGTTGTCCTGTGATCATCTTGACATATGAATTGAAGAGCAATGGTAAAAGTGTCATGTGATCAGTTGCTACTGAATCAAGAATCCAAACAACATGAGAGAGGGCCGATAGTATTGAATGTACTCGTACCTTTCTTATCTTTCATAGTTAGGGTATATGATCTATAGGATTTAGTCATTGATTCAATCATTGTTCTCAAATGATCATGTTCCTCTCTAAAAGCTTCCATATTAGACATTGAAAAACACAACAAAGAGATAATAGAGACTCAGCTCTTATCACACTTTGATTCTTAACAAAAAAAGATCAGCAGAACCAAATCAAAGTCAAGTGAGATGCCACCCCTTGGGTGCTCAAAAGGTCTCGACAACCCTATCTATGGCGGTGATGGGTCAAGCATACCTTTCTGGCCCACCACTAACCTCAATGACAATGGTTAACAACAGAGGTGACGGCAGTTAACAAGGGAGCAGAAACAGGACTCCTAAAATTGGGAACTTTGATACCAACTTGAACTATGTAAGAAAATAAATAATTATTTTATTATAGTAGTTACATCAATAACATTCTCATGTCTATTTGTAACAACCAAAGCTTCTAAAAAAGTAATAAAAATATATTGAAATGAACAGGAAGATTCTAAGGATATTTTTTCCTTATTGCTTTGGTGATATTGAGAATATTTTTTATGCTAATAATATGCTATTTACAACACTGTTCATCATTTATAACTTTTCCACAATTTCTTGTCTGGCCAGCTGTTTTACCACCAAGGGTCTGCGAGCGAGTATTGTTTATGCCATTGTTTCTCCAGCAAGTATTGTTTACCGCCAATGTTTTTCTAGTGAGTACTGTTTACTAACGATGTTTTGCAGGCAATTATTGTTTATCGTCATGCCCTCTAACCATTTTAACAAGCTTGACTCATATGATATATATGTTCCAACTTGAAGGAAAGTGTCTAAATTTATGAATTGAAACAACCAAGCATATAGAAAATTGATGGTCACTTTGACAAAGAGAATTCATGTCAAGGAAATATCTACTACCTTTGTCATTATTTACATTGTCAGTTGACTCACATGATTACTAGGTCTCTCACAAGTCTTGTATTAATGTCATTTGTAACAAGTTTGTCTCATATGATACATATGCTCTAACTTGACAGAGAGAGTTAGAGATATAATTTGATTATGTTAGAGACATGATTTGATTACATTAAATAGGGACATATGACTTGATAGGGAAATATCTAATGCCATTTTGTTAATTATTAAAAAATTATAAGATGCTAAAATAAAAGCAATGCATGCATGTTTTGTGAATTGACACAGGCTATTCCACTGAATGATATGCATCTGAATTTATACAAAGGAAAACAGAAATATGCAGAAGACTAGCTGCAACTTCACAAGCATAATTTAAGGAGCAAATGCCTAAAACTCTGTTACACCTATAGCTTGTAATCAAAATCCTAAAAAATAGCATAAAATCAGACTTTCAAAAATCTGTTGTTTTAGCTACGGGTCATTCAATTTAACAAAGCTAATAATATGCAGAGTTCTCAATCATATGCAACAAATATTGTAAACCTGTTGGTATGGTTCATTAATATCCACCAGATATACCTGAAAAAACAGCATCTCCATTCTCGGTGAACTCAAACTTGGCATCCATACCACCATCATATTTTGTGGCAAGTACATCTTGGAAGTAAGTTCCTTGACGAACGTCCCATCCATGCAATGAAGATTCAGATTTGAATTTGGCAATCAAGAGCTTACTTTTGCTGCTTTTCCCAGCCCGTGATTGTGCCAATTTGTTATTGTGATCCTGAAATTAAGTCCAGTTTATTTTTTACCAGGCAGCGTGGGTCTGTGTTAATACGTTAAAAGGCATTTCTATATATCTAAATGAGAGTGGGATTTGTCTAGATTCTAACTTTATAATTTTCCTTTCACGAAGGCAGGAATACAAAGTCGCGCTGTTTTTCCTTTTCTTTCTTTAATGTCTGTGTAGAGAAAGTGTGGAGACAAACCTGAAATGCTTTGGTTAGATTATAAACTCCTCGATGATCAACCCTGAAGAGATCCCCAGTGATAGCAGAGCGTGCAGTGGCACAATATATTATTTTGTTGCAACCTTCTACGGCAGCTTTGACAGTGGTGGGATCACCAACATCTCCAATAACTATCTCTACTGACCTTGGAAGCAGGTCTACCACCTCTTGATCTGCTTTCCTTACCAAAGCCTTCATTACAGAAAAAAAAATAAAATCAATATCTTAGACCAGTTTATATTGATCAGCCATTTCATTTCAAGCAACAATTGACTGCCTCGTTTGTTTATTGTTTAACGAGTTTCGTCTAGTTTAGTTTATTATTTAATAACGAGGGCCATAATGATAAACTGAACTATAAATAGAGTACTGAGTAAAGGCAGGGCACCTTTACAGAGTAACCCCTGAGCATGAGCTTTCGAACAACGATGCGACCGATGCGGCTAGTGGCACCAACAACGAGTACAGTAGTATTCTGAGCGCCAGGGATTGCGAACTCGCACATGGGTCCTTCGCGAACGAGAAGGGCATCGAGAGCCTCCTGATCATCGGAGCGGATTGTCCTAGAAATCTGACCCAATCCCGAGAACTTTCTCCAAACTTCATCGAATAACTGCCGCGATCTTCGACCCAGACCCACAGGGTTGACGTCATCCAGGCTAAGGGACATGGGTGGTTGTTGCATCACACGCTGCTGCTTTTGTACCTCGTCTTCGCCCACGTCGCTGTCCTTGCCTGTATTTGGATCAGCAGCCCTGGGGACTAGCATCAAAGGATACTTCCGTGGATGAACGTCATTGAAGAACAGAAAACGTTTCATTTTTGAGAAAGGAATTGATCCTCGAATGTCCGAGGAAAGTCTGCACTGTGTCTGTGAGTAAAAGCTGCTATTAGCTGCTGTTGCCGACGCTGTGGCGTTCATGATTTAGCTATTACGGCTGAAAAACCAAACTCCGTTGAATGTGCTTCCACAAAAGCTTTAAAAGTGCGTGCATGCGTACCAGAAGACTCCAACTAGTTTGTTTTGGCTTACATTGGAACCAGAAAATGTGAGTGGCCCGTGTTTCTTCTGTATGAGCATTAGCAATTGGACTTCGCGTTAATACGTTAAAAGGCAGACACGTAGACCTGGGAAGGAATAACTTTGACCACACAATTTTGGATTGGATTATACCGGGAAAATCGAGAACTAAGTGCTTCCACGTCGTCCACCACTTCTCTCTTTTCCTCTGGCTGGATCTGAGAAATTCTTCAATCCATGCTGTGGCCTTACAGTTTTATTTTTTAAGAAAATATGATGATGTATTTCATCCTATTTTTAATAAAATTATTTGTTTATTATTTTTAATTAATATTTTTAGGATAATTATTAAAAACTAAAACTTATGCTAACGGGATACATTATAAAGAAACTTAAACAATTATATTTCTATTACCATTTACTATAAATATCATAATATTTTATTAAAATGCATTGATATCGTAAATATTTTAGACAAAATGCTTAATTCTAGCATGTTAATTTACTTTTTGAGATATGTATTAAGTTTAAACATTAGCTCTCCATTAGATGAGACAATCTGAGATAAACAAAGGGGATCATTTTGTTTTTAAAAAAAGAAATACCACTTTGATAAAAAAAAAAATTGACAAACTGATGTGGCTTTTTGTTACTTTTTTATTTTGTTCAAATTTTCATGGATTCAAAAGCGCAATAGCTCTTTCACTTTCACTTTTGAAACTCTTATAACTCTCTCGCTCTTTTTTCTTTAGCTCCGTGTTTTGTTTTCTCAACACTTTTTTTGTAGTCTCGTGCTGCTTCTCCTTCTTATTCTTCTAATGCAAACGTTGCTCTTTGTCCCTTTCTTTCGCACATTGATTCCAGGATTTTATGTTTTCTTGTGATTCTGCCTTTGTCTGTTGTTATTTATTCATTGTTGACGAATATGATATTTCATAGTTGTAAACCAGAATATACGAAAGCAGAACATTGGATATTGTATATGGTATTTCATTAGATTTATGAAATACCATACATCCAATGAAATAAAACGCATGAAAACAAGATATATGAAAATCCTAAACTTAAGAAAAACAGAACATGACTTTAATAATAACAAAATGAAGAAAGAACGAAAACTTATTTACAATATTTCAAATCGGAATGCTGGAAGAATGAAAACGACGTCACACACACTCGTCAACAATGAATAAACAACAACATAACGAAGGTACAATCACGAGAAAACATCAAATCCTGGAACCAATGTACGAAAGGAGGGACAAAGAGCAACATTTGAATTGGAGGAATGAGAAAGCAGCGCGAGACTGCAAAAAGAGTGTTGAGGAAAGCAAAACACAGAGTTAGAGAAAAAAAGAGCGAGAAAGCCATAAAAGTTTCAAAAGTGAAAGTGAGAAGAAAGAGCTATTTCCCTTTTGAACCCAACATGAAAATTTGAACAAAATAAAAAACAACAAAAAGCCACATAAGTTTTTCAATTTTTTCTTGTCAAAGTAGCATTTCACTTTTAAAAAAATGTTATAGTTTTTTAAAATGATATTAGTATTTTTTTTTTCACGATGATAGTAATCTCGGTATATTAAAGTTTAGCGGATACGAGTATCCATGAGTATGGATACTATGATACTCGTATTTGTCTCGTTAACATGCGAGTATAAATAATACCCGTACCCGTTATCCGCGAGTATCCAATTTTAATATTCATTTCCTATTCGTTGTGATTTTATCTACGAATAACTGCGGATATGGATTCTTTTAACATCCCTATATATTACTAATGTTTATTTAATTTTTTAAGTAAATTAATCTTAATAAACATTTATTATTTAATATTTTATTCTACTAAAATTAGTTAAAATATCGAAAAACCTTTGTTATTGACCCATTAATCAATAATCCACTTTAATTTTAGTTATTTAGTATAGGCTTAAATACCTTTTTGGTCCTCATTTTCATAGTGTTTGTTGCGGATTGTTTTCATTTTGACAGAATGTTTAAAATGATCATCATTTTTACCGAATGTTTAAAATGGTCCTCATTTTCGCAATTCGTGTTTTATTTGGTCATTTTCTGTAACGCCGTTTAAATAATTAATGGAGCATTGTACAGGTGACACGGTTTGTATTAGGGTGTGTTACGTGTACTGTACAGGTGGCTAATTAAGTTATTTTTTTCAATTTAGGAGAAATTTTACAATTAGGGAAATTTCTTCATCTTCGTCTTTCTTGAGCTTGGAATGAAGTGGAGAGTCAAACATTGTACTGCATTTTGACTTTTCTTAAACTTCGTTCAATTTCACTTTTGTCAAACATTGATGTAGTGCATTTTGATGAGGATGAATTAATGTTATGAATTTAACTTCTTCCAGACTTACATCAATTTAATTTTTCTCAAGCTTAGATCAATATCACTTACTTCAATGCTCAGATTAAGATGTCATTTCGAACATGTTGGAACTAATATCAACTAATCAAACTAATTCATTTCTTCATTTAACAATAGTACAAAACAGATTGGACTTTAAAATCATTAATCTGCCTCATTTGTGTCATGATGATGACATCTTTTCATCAATACCACCATTTAAAAAAGTTGCAGCCACATTATTGGAACCACCACTTTGTAAATCAATAAACCAAAAATTAAAACCAATTTATTATTAACACAAAAATAAAAACAGATTGTACCCAAAATTTTCTACCAATATTTTTTTAGAGTTCTTGACATCCTTAAAGCTGTACAGATCGGGTCATTTCTCGTTGAACCACCAACAGTGCACGAAGTGATACAACACGGTTGCCTCCAACGATTACAACCAGAGGTAAAGGAAGAAGATTGAGACCGTAACATACCTATATAATGGGATTGCAAGAAGAAGAAGATTGCAGCAACACCAATTGGGAATGGAGGAACAAGATTGTCAAAACTCACCAACAGCCCAAACATTTCTTACCAAAACCGTAGCTCACTTATTTAACCCCAAATATCTAATTACCATACACACATGTACGGTACACGTAACACACTCTAATACAAACTGTGTCACTTGTACAATGTTCCGTTAATGATTTAAACGGTGTTACAGAAAAGGACCAAATAAAACACGAATTGCGAAAATGAAGACCATTTTAAACATTCGTTAAAAATGAGAACCATTTTAAATATTCTGTCAAAAAAAGGACAATTCGCAACAAACATTACGAAAATGAAGACCAAAAAGGTATTTAAGCCTTTAGTATATAAACCCAAATATATAAATAAGAGCGTTGTTAAAAAAAGAATAATATCAATGAGTTCAGATGTGAACGTTTTGTTCGTAAATAATTGTCATAATACATAATGCATTATAAATGAAAACAACCTCGAAAATGATCTTAACCTTAATTCTGGGTCTTGTTTATTTGAAACCATTAATTTAATACTCAACTTCGTCAAACAATAATTGCTTAAAATTGAGTATAATAAGTATGTTCTTTAAAACCTTCTACTCTGTCTAAGTATCAATCTTACATAGCTGACTTTTCTTCAAGTTTATCATACTAAAAAAGAAACTTTTAGATAAATTATTGTTGAAAGGTGATGGAGAACGATAATCATAGAGATTTATTGTATTTGTTTTTAATAAATGCAAAGTAATGAAACATACTAATTTGCAAGATACCTTAACATTTTACATTTTACTTTTCACTATTATGAAGAGATTTGAGAATAACATTTACCATTTTACTTATATGCCCCTCGTTAGCCCTTCCTTCCCTTTTCACCATTGTTGATCATTGATAGAGAAACATGAAGATAACAGTGCACAAGTCAAACTAGTTTACTATAATATAACCAAACTGAATACATTTTAATTAAATTCGATTCCATTTTTGTTATACCCCATTCCAAATTCATGAAAAAAACTTTTATGTATTCATCAAGTTCCATTGCTGTTATATCTGATTGCAAATTCATGATTATTTAATTTTTTTTGTGCTTTAATAAAGAATAAAAACTTCAAATAATTAAATTTTGAAATCAATTATATTATATTTACTTTATTCAAATAATAAATATTATTACAAATGTTTGATTTTTTTTTCGTTAATAAAGAAAAAAAGTTAAAATAATTAATTTTTCAATATAATATTTATTTTATTGAAATAATAAATATTAATAATAATTTTTTTCATCATAATTTTTTTTTAAAATACCATTTTATATTATTTTTAACACCAAAAACAATTTACCAATCTTACTTTATTATTTACAATTTTTTTATTAGTTATATCAATCAAATCATTCCTAAACTTTCACAAATTTTACTCAATCTTACTATCATCTACAAATCCTTTCAAAAGAACATAAATTTCCCCATCAAATCTACCCAAATCAGTTATTTCTCTCCCTCTCAAATCATTCATACCAGAAAAAACACATTTAAAAGAAGAAACTTTAGTCCAAATACTTTTCCTGGAATTTTTGGTTCAACATTAAAAATGGTATTTTAATTTTTTTTAATATATTTTAAATTTTCAAAATCAGTAACTATAATGATATTTTGAAAGAATAACATAGGTACAGTACAAAAAATTCCAACATTAGAAAATCCAAATTCAGAAACCTTAGCTTAAAACACTATGACAAATTCTATTATGCAGATAAATAAAAGAAGGCATTCGCATTAAGTAATTTGAGATTAACTGGAATAAAGAAAATACTAGCAAAAAATGCACATAAAGAGGTAATAGGGTGTCAAAAATGAACAAATTATTTGCATGTGTCTCTCAAATACATAAAAAAGAATCCGATATTTGCACGGTACAAAAATATAAAACTCTTGCAAAGACTCTCCTAAGTCGAATGTAATTTTCTACTTCACTGATTCGAGTAAGAAAGAGGAATTGTTTAACATAAAACCCAAATTCAACTTCAACAGTAAGGTGTGTGACCAAATAAGAAAAGTCTATATAACCTCGAAAAAGCAATCCCTTATTAACTAATTAATCAAACACAAAAGTATCCATCAAAACTCAAGAATAAGAACAATTCTTCATACAGAATCAGAATTACACAATTTTAAAAATTGAAGATATACTATAATTTTACAATTTTACTATTTGCACTCAGATTGATTCAATAACTTATATTCTACAATATACTTTATAGAACGATTAAAGCTTTCACCATGAATGCCCCATTCTTCACATATCATATATACATCTCAAAATAGTAATAGCCTTAAAAATTCACAGAATAGTTTTCATAGCAATAGATCAAACAGAATACTGAAATATAAAATCTACGCAAATGACCTAATCTCATAAAGGAAGCAGAATAATGCATATACTAATTATTTACTTTCATCTTTAAATAAGAGATTCTACAAAATGCATTGAATCTTTAAAACGGTTATAACTAAAAACAACTTGATGCCATCCCCCACCCACAAACATTTGTAAGAAATTTGAGACCTATTTAGACTATAGTACACCCGCCACCGAAGGATGGCAACTAACATAAAACAAGTAATTTGACAAAATCAAAGAATTACCAAATTGGCCCACAAAAACAGAAGCACCGCCAAATATCCCGCCAGACCTGGTTAGTCCTTTGTAGAAGAGGACAGAAGCAGTAATTGGCTGAACTCAGATCTTCATCGGGACAAACATGTTGAGATGGACATGCGCACCTCCAAGGCTACACACATGCACCCTGTGTATTCCATTCACAAACAATGATGCTATCGGAGCACTGGTGAAACTAAGGTATACCTCTGTCCAGAGCATTTCTTCAAAAGTGCCACATATATACAAGTATGAACAGCTCAACCAGCATTGTTAGCAACTTCTGCAGCTCTTTGCCTCATCATTTCCATTACAGCAGCTCTACGCCGTGAATCAGACTGTTGCTGCAACCTCCTTAAATGTTCTTTCAAATCTCTAATTTAACCCAAAAGATCAGAGTTAATACAAACAAGATCTATAAAAAAGTTAACTAGAGAATAATGAAAATGCATGATCCACAAACCTGCAACGTGGTACATGGCATTCAGATTCTTTGCATGCACGAGCATGAAGTTGAAGCAAATACCACATTTTCTTGCAAAGAACACAACCTCCAGAAGCCCGTGTTTTGCAGTGCATCCCATGGCGGAAAAGCCCCTTCACCTTGCGACAATTAGGATACTGACAATGTGCAGAACGACATTGGGATGCATGAACAAGAAGATCAAGCATTTTCCGTAGCTGTAATAAAGAATTCAGTAATATTAGAGATCCTATGTGTATGCAGAAAGTTTTAAAGTCCCCACCAAACAAGGTAGTGCAAAAGAAAGTAATAGCCAACAAACGTTTGGAGAAACAAGAGTCGTCCCAAATGCACGGAAAAATGTAAAAAAACAAATCAGTATACATACTTCTACAAAATATTACACACACAAAACATTACAAGGTAGGGGAACAAAAGCGGGAAAGGTTGAGCTGCAAGATTTATAATAACTATAGATTATAGATAATATGGACAGAAGCAAGCAATTGTTGAAAAAAAAGATAAAATCGTGGTATAATGAAAACAATAAAATGACAGCACTTTTACAACATATTTGAATAGCAAAGATGCTGATACATCTTCACGCTTTTTTTTATAGACTAAAAATAATTAAAAGATTAACAACTGTTATAGTAACTACACAATAGTCAGCTACATAAAGGGAAGAAACATGGGACTTGACTCTATAAAATGCGTGATATATTAGAATTAGCATACCATTTGAACCGTTTACAATATTTTTAAAAATCATCAAACATGAAACTCAACAAAAGTCTTAATTTTCTACTCAAAGACATAGTTTTATCTGAGACAACCTCACTTGGTGGAGATAAGACTTTTTTCGAATGTTTAACTCAATTATAACTTGTTTAGTTCTTACATGTTCCACTGCTTAAAATCCTATCCACCCTCAAATTTCATTACTTGTAAATATAAACTTTATTTGGCATACGATATGAAACAACTGAAATATTAATAGCTTTGATGCTATGTAGACAAAAGAATGGATCCTCTCATATACAAGGCAATATCAGTGTCTATCTCTCAACACAATTTAATGTGATATCAAGAAAAAGGTAGACATGGAATTTAAACATGACTGTCATCATACTGAAATTTGACATGAGAAGACCCATTTTCATAAGAAAGCCCAGAGGAGCTAAAGATAGAATTTTATACAACACCTGCAACACTCGGTGCTGCCTTGCTTCTTTGTTCTGAGCATCACGATCCACCATGGATGGATGATTTGTCAACTTATGAGGATGATCAATACCTCCATCCTTTTGATAACAAGCATTGCATACATCATACTCAGGGCAAACCTCACAGCGCCATCCTTGACCAGTTTCAATGTCAAGATAACATATATTACAAGTTGTCACAAATGCTGGAGCAGTTGGATTGTGAAGATGATAGAGGACCATCATTGATGAATGTTTGGCCCGCCTTAGTGTATCATACTGGTAATGGTTTCCCTGGCAGAGACTGAGAAATGCCTGTCTAGTGTCAAAGAATTCACTCTCAAGAATATCATCTTTGTCCTTTGTATCAGATGGAACATCAGCAATTTCAACCTGTATAATGATGCGAATATAAAAAATTTCAAAAATCACTTATACTCTGACCTACTGCATGTTTGTGTTGTATTTGATAGCTGATTTTGCTTTCAGAGAAGTAAAGAATATAAATACTAGTGTGTTTTTCACTGAAATGTCCTGTTTGAGAGTATCAAATAACTAAAACCAAACCAATTCAATATACCGGATTAAATTTAGAGCTTCATAATGTGTATAGCCACTTAGTTCCTCAAAGCACACTAAGATGATTAACATTCAGGTCCTAATAAAATCTCACAGCAGAGCACAGAGCTGAAGCACTCAAAATTACATGTCAAAATCAGAGTTACTTACTGGATAAAGAGTATGTTTCTCCCTCTGATTAATAGGATGTCTTTCTCTCTCTTCACGCTTTTGTTCTACTTCATAACACCTAAGAACAGGCAAGACTGAACGTGTGACTAGAAAAATTGATTGGAGAATTAGGAAGTGGCTCAGCAAGCAAGGATTGAAAGGGAGAAGAGTCATAGAAAGTTATGTTAACAATAAATATTAATAAGATCATAAGACATGATGTTAAGACGCTAAAAAGTCTGGTATTAAGACAGTATCCACAGCAGTCTGCCAGTTTTAATATTGTCCAACTCTGCAGTAAAACTTTTATAGTGCAAGTCTTATAAAGGATGATGGTGGTAGAAAGAACATCAACGAGTCATTCTGGAGGATATTGTAGAAGATAACAATAAGAGATGCTATGATAAAAAAATAATATATATATATATATATATATATATATATATATATATATATATATAATATGAACATAAGATAAATAATAAAAGTCTAACAACTTCCACAACAAATAGACATAATTCAAAATTTTCTCTTCTAACAAACTTACTGAAAATATCATACAAATTGTGGTAGAAAGATAGCAAAAACACAGACAAACGGAAAGCCATAATATAATCCAGCGTAAACACATTTGCTCCTGTGTATCAGCATTTTTATTACATTAAAATAATAAAGTTTTAAGAAACTATATAATTTTAAAAGAATGATTTAAAAAAAAATGTATGCAATGGCAATTTTTAAGTGGAGAAGTTATGTAGTTTACCATTGAGGCAAGAGGTTGTGCAGTTACATGTTTTACCGAAGGATAAAATTGTCTAAATAAAAAATGACACCAATAGTTACAAAAAAATGTCTTCCTTCATACAATGGTATAGATAATTACATAGATAAATACAAGAAGTCAACTAGTATCAACTTTACTTCTGAAAGATTTAGTGCAGGAAAAAATTGAAAACAAAACCTAATCTTCCCTGTTTCTTGTACAAATATTTGTAGGAAAGAGAAAGAGTAAAAACATCGAAGCATTTTTGTAATTATTTGTGAAAACTGAAAATGAAAATATAAAACCCTTTCTCAAACCAAACAGACCCTTAACTTTCTCCACGCATCAACCTTTTCGTTCTCCATATAAAGAATATCAATTTACAAGTTGCGATGCTTCTTAGAAGGCCATACTGAACACAACAGAAAAACCTACTCAAAGAACACTAAGCTTACCAACAAAGTAGTCTAGCAAGCATGAATATGACATGGGCATGGATTCATGGTCATTTACTATTCATTGAAGATGACACAATTTTGACACTATGTACAACAACAATTGACACGTATCATGACAAAACCATGGAGATATTATTGAAGAGTACTTACTTATCACAAATCTGATAATTCTTGCACTGGTTGCACACCCAACGGTTACCAGAAACCATTAAGATACAACAGCCAGTACATGCATGCTGCAAATGAACCATAATAAAATCTTCCTTCATTGGGCAAATGGTTTCACCAAGCTGCAGAATAATTATGAATTTTATAAGAAATTAGCAAACATAAGGAACCTAAATAAATATTGATAGTATGGAAACAATATTAATGTTTGAAATATTAGCTACATACTGTGACATATCTAATGACTTTAAAAAACAAATTGGAAGAGATCTCCTTCCCAGGTGAAAAAAACAATGAGCATTATACATGTATAATAGTAAATTACTTTGTGCATGAGGAGCAGGTCCTTCGAAGCATTTCCTGAAAGATCTGACTGACCAGATGCTTTTAAAGCCCTTTTTGTTATAGTCTTTTTAGTTGTTCCCTTTTTATTTTGTTTTCTTCCATCTTCCTCTTGGCGAAGCTGATAAATTAAATCCTCCGCAGCCCCAGGCCAGTAGTCACCATCAAAATATGGTAGTCTTGCAGCAGTGACCTTGGCCCTACATTCACCAGTTGATATGAAGAAATGATCGTATAAGTTGGTGAGATCGACCACAATATTCTCCTTCGAAGCTTTTCTTAACATGGATAGATACCTGAAGAAACATGCTTAGAAATGCCCAAGTTAGAGATGAATAACCTAATCACATTGTACAAGGAAAATAAACAGATAACTTCTTCTCCTTTTGCCTATACAGAAGCTATTGGGCTCACCATTCACGTAGCTTATCAGATTTTGGTGTTTTCTGAATTTCTGGATGGCAATACAAAATATAATCTTCACCCTTCAATGGAGGACAAGCCCATATGTAGCAGCTTGTAAAACCACGTTTCTTGCAATATTCAAGGTATCCAATCTAAAATCAAATAATTTGTATCAAATATAATTTACAAGATAATAATAACCTGAAACTAGAATATTTACAGGGAAGGACTTCAAGCAACATTTTAGTGTTCAAATTTACCAGAATTTCATGGTAAACAAAAGTACGAAGAGCCTCTCCTGTCACTGCTTTAACCTCAGGCCTAAAATACTTCACAGAATCCAAATACGAAAGATACACTCGGCGCTGATTTGGAAATTGACATTCAGATCCAAATTCTTGAACGTACATGCCAAATAGGCAAACTTCCACACCTTCTATCTTCTGAAACAACAAAACTACCTGAAATAGAAAGCTAAGGGTATCAATATTCAACATTAGTGATTCAATTACAACCAGATTGATAAAATCAACTCTCTCATCACCTTTGATTTATATGGAAATTCTGTTGGGTAATTCTCTTCCTGAAAAATCTCCAGAAACCGTGGTTTCACTTCTAACTTTTTGTCGACAGATGACACAACTCTGATAACAAGAGCATCAGCTCCTGGAATCTGATAATGACCAAGTAGATAGAAATAAGTCACAGAAAATCAGCACATGCTAGAAAAGAGTGAAATCATTGATAACCACAAAAAGATTAAAAAAATAATACTAAAATAAACCACCACCAAAACTTTCCATGTAAAAGTGGTCAGTCACATTGATCAATCAATAATGTTATGTTATGAAAACAAGCCTCAGACCTATAAATCCTTGTCAGTGGTTTCGCCCTTTTTTGTTTGGTCCCCCTTTACATCTAGCAATAGAGCTATCTCTCACCCAATTCTCTCCTTAGTATGGCAAGATATTTTTTTATCTAAGATGCTACCCCAACTTTCTTTATAATGCATCCAATCTTATCTATATCCACTCATCCCACTCAACATTCTCATCTCCGCTACATGCATCTGTTGTTGGGTTTCTTCTACCACAACTCAGTTTCATATAACATCACAAGCATTATAGCCAAGGTAGTCAATACCGAGATCTTACATAGGATGGAAAGAGTATGGAAAACATGTAAATGGCATAATAGTAATATGGTTTACTAAATCTGACAATAAAATTACATAGAAATTCATATAAGATAAATAAGATATATAACTGCCAAATTACTAATAACATTTAGATAAACTTATAAATAGCAAATAAAAAGTCATGCATAATACAATTTACAAAATTTAAAATTAAAACCTTACAATTCCAAATATAAATAAAACACATTTTTCTTGGGTAACATATAAAACTTAAAATACCCCAAAAGAAAATAAGTGAACTGTCAATTTCATCCCTCAAGTATAACCCTCTCTCCTAAGTTGTCTTTTTAAGTAATGAAATTACATGAGTGGTTCTTAAGTATTGAATATACATCAATATAATCAGTACGTTGATAAATTTTAATTTTAATAATGTACAAAGGCTAATTTGAAAGAGTTTGCAATACTTGGGGAACTATTCAGTATGATTTCTATTACCAGAGGGATCACTTGTATCACTTACTTCTTCAGCCACTATTTAGGTGAGGGAGTAATACTTCACAGATAAAACAGCACACCAGTTAGACAAGACAAACAAAGGAAACAAACAAAACCCAGTTAAAAAAAAAAAAAAACAAAAAAAACAACAAAAAAAAAAGAAAAAAAAAAACAGAAGCAATCACACAGAGAAATTGAGTGAAGAACCCAGAAAAGAATAACACAGTTCAACCACAAGATGAATGCAATATTGAGAAGAGTAGATGAGCAGAAAAGTTGAAATGGACGAGGAAGAAGGTTCAAGGATTTTTCCAAGTGGGTGGAGATGAGTACTGTTTTTTCAATAAAGAAACTAGGTTTATTACTTTGCAAAATGCAATCATCTGATTCCACCAATTGCGCACCTAAGGTCATGTGATCCCAACTATCAGGCCCAAAAGTAGTACTCAAGAAAAGGATGGTTGAAAAATGGTATGATCATGCAATCCCATAATCAAGATCAATGTATCAACCATAATAATTATGGTTGCGTAGTGTTAGTGTTGTACTAAGTTGGATATAGATTTTGTTATAAGTGTTTCCTTTTATCAGCTGTTCTTTACAGAGCCCTATTTCTCTTCATTCTCTATATAAAGAGAATCCATGTTTTCCTTTGTACATTTTATCAATACAAAGTTACCTATCAGCTTCTCTTTTCCCTTTCTTCTCTCTCCCTCTCTCTCTTAACTCTAGTAGGTATCAAGAGCTTTGTGATCCATGGATTCAGAAAATAATCCTCCTCCTCCACCTCCACCTGGCAGTGTATCAGTATGTACTGTTTCCTCAGTAGTTTTTGACAAGATTTCTGAAAAACTTGATTACAACTTTGTGCTTTGATGTCAACAACTAGAACCACGCATCAAATCCCATTCTCTTCAACATGTTGTGGTCAATCCCTCAATTCCTCTTCAGTTTCTCAGTGAAACAGATCGAGATAGTAATCCAGCCTATGTTTCTTGGGAACAAGATCAGATATCGTTGTCTTTGCAGCAATCCACTATATCAAGATTTCTTTCGTGTCTTCGCTTTTGATATCTAAAAGGGACTCTATTACATGGTCTTTATCTTACTCCCATGACTTTTGCCTCTCCTTTTCCCTTACAGGCTTTCTATGAAGCATACTGGGCTATGGACCCTAATGATTGTAGATCCACCTCTGGTGCTGAAATTCTTCTTGGATCAAATTTCATTTCCTGGTGGTCTAAGAAACAAGCAGTTGTGATTAGGTCTAGTGCAGATGCAGAGTATTGCAGTCTTGCTCAAACAACTTCTGAAATTCTATGGGTTCAAACTCTTCTTAATGAACTAGGCATATCACATTGTGCTCCTAGAATCTATTGTGATAATCAAAGTGCAATCGCCTTAGCTCATAATCATGTTCTTCATGCTCAAACCAAGCACATGAAAATTGATCTTTTCTTTGTTCGTTAAAAAGTTTTGTCCAAATATTTACATGATCAACATATCTCTGCCCAAGTACAGTGGGTTAACGTTCATACCAAACCTCCCTCTCCTACATGTTTTCTGTTTATTAGGGACAAACTCGAAGTGGTTGCTCTTCCTGTTAATCATCACCCACCTTGAGTTTGTGGGGGTGGGGAGCGGCAGTGTTAGTGTTGTATTCCGTTTGATATAGTTTTTGTTATAGGTGTTTTCTTTTTGTCAACTGTTCTTTACAGCCCTGATTCTTTTCATTCTCTATACAAAGAGAAACCTTATTTTCCTTTGTACATTTTATGAATACAAAAGTTACCTTTTCAGTTTCTATTTTATCTCTCTCTCTCTTAACTCTAATATGTAAATTTTTCACTTTAGCTTTTTGTCATCAATAATACTCAGAGAAGAGCACTCACCCAACTACCCAGTATTGCACAATTTTCATCACCAACTATTTCTCCATCCAAGACATTTAAATCAAAGGTATGGATCCAAGACATTCAGAATGGTAGGATTGATACTTCTGCTAAACTTATATTCATATATTCTACATTACTTCTACTGAAATGAAAGCCTTATACTTCCAAAGCTTGTCTCCACATCCGAACTTTATTTGATGATTTCTGCTCTAAACTCTCCAGGTAGGACTATATAATTTGAATAGAGTATGCGTCTAGCAATGGCTATTGGATAGCACAACAAACAGATCCAAGGGTCAACCCTTCATTTAATACTTCAGTATTAAAATAACAATGAAAGAGCTAAGATATACTAAATGTATTAAGTTATGAAATAAAAAATTGAACAAAACATATCTCTGCCAACCATAATACGAATCACCTCATCATAACTTTTTCCTTGAAGTCTTGCCCTTTCCTGTCTTTCTTGCTTTAGCCGTCTAAATAATCGTTGTTCTATGTGATCACTAAGAATAGTTCTTGGTAAATCCTTGGCACCAAGAACAGCATTTTGGGGTAAGGGCTTGCGCTCTCCTCTTTCTACCTCTTGAATATAGCAATTAGGGCAAGTATATTCAGCTTGTCCACCATCATTTCTTCTACCATTAAATAAGGCACAAATTTGATGTTGCCATGCTTCACATTTATCACATTGAACCCACTGCACACAAAGCACAGATGGTTAATTCAACAAAAAATTAACTGAACAACAAAATGATACAGGCAAACATAACACACCCATTCCTCAGTTTCCTCATCATTCTTCTTCTTTTCCAATCTTGACTTGGCAATAGGAGTCCCATCAACAATTATGTTCTCTGTACGAGCATCATTATAGCATGGAATGCAAAAATAATGTCGTGTGTCACCAGTGCCTGTGGTGTAATACATATTATTTCGTTTGATGCGAACCCCACAAGTTGTGCAATAAATAGGTGGTGGCTCAAAGGTAAGCTTCTCTACAGCACACAATTGACACGAATTCTCACTCATTGAATGCTCCATTGCTTGATTCTTCTCTGCTTTTGACTTGCTCTGTCACAAGAAAAAGTTATTATGCCAACATGTGGAACATACCACATTGTGTAAAACATACCACATGAACAATCAAAAACTAGTAAATGTTTATAAAAGGATAAAGAAAATAACACAACCTAAGATGTTAAAAAGTGAGAACACAAAAAAGATTAAGTCAGCAGTCACGAATGACCATATATTTGAACTAACCACTTCAGCCGAATACTTAGATAAGAAAATATAATGGTTAAATTAGTCTTTACGGTTTATTGTTCACACAATAATAAGAAAATAGCATTTTATGAAGTTAAATAAAAATAGTATAAATCAAGATTATGGACTACTTAAATGGTAGGAAATTAGATTTCCACAGAAATGACCAGATAAGATGGATAAAAGATTCAAGTAATGGAACAGATGATAGGCATCTCATAAACATCAAAAGATTCAATTAGTGGAATATATGATAGATGTCTCGTGCACAAAAATCAGTAGCCCATAAAAAAGGACTGTTTATCAGACAGACAGCAAAAGGGTATTAAGTATGCAAAATAGGTTAATAAGGAATCTATGTTCTCTCGCTTAAGAATAGTTCAAATTATTTCCAGCTGATACATTTGGTTTGGAATCCACCGTTGCAGCCCATGGTAATGCCATGGCGGGCATCCCTTCAATTATTGCTTATGGTAGTTCCATATCGCCACCATTTAACAACTTTACTGAATTCACAAGGCTTTGGTCAGATAAAATAGGGCATATTGTTGGATAAATATGCTTCCTACATTGTTTTTGGTAGCTAGACCTGCCTTCGTATATAATTTTATCAGTCTCTTCATGTTTCAGTACATGCTTCCTTTCAAGGAATCCCATTGGAAGTTGACAAGAAAAGGAATACTAACTATACCGTTTTCTGTACTTTTCATGTATAATTCTTAAAATAAAAAAGTTCTGGTGTTGTAAGCCAAAAATATATTCTCGTTGTCTCATTTGATTTTGAGTGTTTACATGGCAACTAAAGTTTCTTTAAACTAGTGAGTTCCGCAGTTATTTCTGCTCTTTAAGTAAAGAACTCACAATTAAACCTGAGGTCACTGAAGAATTACACGTCTGTTAAAATACTTAGATGAAGTCCAGATCATATTTCAACCAACAAATAGGAAGTCAGTGTATTGACAGAGGAAAGTAAACTGGAACAGGTTTCCAGTACACTAGTACAGATAAAGTAACATTGTTTAAATAAGGAATTAAATTGCACATGCCACAAAATACAAAGACTTACCTGACCAACCCATTGCCTGAGGCCAGTGATATGTTCCCTCACTTGCTCCGGAGTAAATAACTCAGTTAATGAGACTCCCTTTATTTTTGGCTTACCAGATTTGGTTCCAGTTGGAATGTCAGATGTCTGCACAACATTTTCTTGCAGGTCTTGTCCAGTTTCTTTCTCAGCTTTTATATTTTCAGGCCTAGCTAAACTAGCAGGTTCTTCACATTTAACAAGTTCAGCACTAGGCGTTTTATCATCAGCATTATTGTTATCCATTTGCATCTCACTAAGCTTTTCATGTATCACATTTGCAGGAGCTTCGGCCTTAACTTCTGTAAATTCGGGTTTAATTGAGATAGACTTCTCAGCATTGGGATAGGGTTGTGGTTGAGACTGAGCATCCCTGGAAACAAGAGATTCGCAATTTCCAATAAAAGATGAAGCAGAATGGTCATTTTCAGGATAAATGGCCTGGGCGCAATGCTCAATCTTTATACGTTTTATAGATGGATGGAGGTCCTCGGAAGTTTCAACAACTAATGGAGGCTTTGAGATCAATCTTGGTGATGTGCCTGCAACGCTGTAAGGCTTACTGGATCCAGTCACTGCAGTTGGCAAGCTTGATTCAGGTTCCGGCCGAATCTGAGGCTTCAATTGAAAAGCACGTCGACACTTTCTCACAAAAACACAAACAGGACAACCTAGATCCTTGCAATTTACGTAATGAATAAGTAACTCCTTTGTATGATGGCAACGAGGATATGGACAATGGCGCAGCTTGCATCCATCTATGTGCTTGCATAGCATCTGTGCAATAGAACAAAACCTCTCTTTGCATCGTCCTTCAGGGGCAGAACATCGCTTAGCATGAAGTAGAAATAAAAGCCACCTCTGTTGATTCCTGTGCGCCTTATTTGTAGCAATTCCAGATTCCAGCTGCTCAGCCAAGCCTCTAGAAAGAACATTTCTAACAATAATAGATCCATCGGATGATAAGTTATTGCATTGAGCTTCATCTTGTCCAGATATTCTCTGATGAAAATCCACGTGAAGATGTTGATCATGTGAAATACTGTCAGGATCTTGTGATTGAGGCCATTGGTTTAGAATCACAGATTTGGATTGCACCCCGACGCTAAAATTATTTTGAGACTCTGCAGCCAATTGATGTTGGTGCAACATTTGTTGTGAATTTTGAGGTGTTGATGATGATAAATCATGGTGACCAGATGGAAATGGAAGATGTTGAGCACCCCTAGAGCAATCTTCAGATGAGTTCTGCTGAAACGGACTCTGCATCTCAGATATATGAAACTGTTCAGAGACACGAGAGTTGAGCACTTCTTTGCGGTGTTCAATTCCAGGCTCAGGCTTCACTCGGTTTTCTAGATTGGGAGAAAGCTGAGACTGACTGAATGTGTCACTGTTGACCACATGCTGATTTTGCATAGATTGAAATTGCTGCAGCGCATACTGATCTGGCTGTTGCAATTGTTGAGACCTTTGCTGATATTGCTGTTGAGAATGCAGAAAACCCTCTCTTGAAGTCAATGAAGTCTGAAAATTCAACTTTTCTAACTGGTTAACTTGTTGAGACTTTATATGAGCAGCCTGCTGCATACCATGCAAATTCGAGTGACCACTTAACAATGTGCTAGTTTTGGGCACAGATGATAATTTAACAGAACTAGTGTTCTGATTGTTCACCATGGGCCCAGAGGATGTCGCAGACGTATAACAGTTTCCAGAAGGAAAATTGTCAACATTGTTTAATCCATATCCATCACCTGATAATAATATTGTCATTCTTTCTGAAACATGTCAATTTTGAAAGTAAAAAATACAGAACATGCAATATGTATACAGACACATGGATGTGTATACTCAAAAAAAGTAACATAGTCCTGAAACGTTATGAAGCTTGATACAGGTGCCGGGGTCGCAGGTTAAGGTCCTAGGCTCATTCCATGATAAAAGAAAATCAAAAGAAGTGAGAAAAATATTACCTTGCACCACCGGTTTCTGACTTTGATCAAAGTGCTGGTGCAACTGTTTTGGGGAATTGGCATAAGTGGAGGCATAGCTGTCAGAAGAAGTGCCAGGTTCGTTTGCAACCTGTATATTGTTTCCAATCAAGCCTGAGCCACTATTTATAGCACCATTTGAGTTTGTAAATGGCTTCTGTAATAAACCAGATCTCATTCCAATACCCATTTGACTGTTGAGATTCTGCAATACATGACTATTTTGGCCACCAACAATCTGCTTCTGCTGCTGAAGTTGTGATAGTGGTACCATAGTAGACTCTACACTGGAAAATGCACCTCCATTTGTATTAGAATCTATGTTCATGTGTGAGTGACTGCTGCTGACTGAGAATCCAGGAGTGGGAATCATCTGGCTAGCAATTCTCTGCACCCCCATTGATGAAATGTTCCCCCCTGAGGCAACAGAAAAGCTGGTAGAAGACTGCTGATAACCATTAGACAAACCTGCAATACATAGACTCTAAAATGAAGGACAAGAAAATAAAAGTGTAAGGATTGGTGAAGAATGATAATACTCTAATATTACCATCAAATCTATTTAAGGTACTGCCAAGCATGCCACCAGCTGGTAACATGTTTACACTATTGAAAGATGTTGATGCTATGCTATTACACCCGCTGGCATAAATCATCGAGGCATCCACAGAAGATGCAACCATCATGCTTGAATTTGGAGCATGTGACATACCAGGGGTTGGTATCATTGTACTGATCGGAGAAGAGTTAACAAGCTGCGGATAGTGTTGGTTTTGATTATTCATAGATGCTCGTCGAAGGAAATTTGATAATCGACTCTCCAAAGTATCCAAGTTCATGTAATCCTCCTGAAAGGTATGTCCAAACCGTTGACAACACAAATAGTATTCAAATTAAGGAAGAAGTTTCAAGGCTCCATGTGTTTACAATTAAGATCCTTCCAAATATTGGGAACTGAAAAAGAAAAATAACGTGAAGACCAGTAGAAACCTTAGATCGGGCAGCTTTTAACATGCCCTCCTCCAAGCGCTTCGCAAGATCCTTAAGCTTCTTTCTCTGGACATCTGTAACTGGCTGCTGTTGTCGTTGCAATAACATATCAAATCTGGAAGGTAAAAAGAAAAAACATCTACTGATGAGAATGAATAAAAATACTATAGTAGTTTATCTTTTTGCATACATGATTATTATTATTATTTAAGTCAAAACGTCAAAGAAGGAGGGGGAAATTGGAACATAATTGAGACAGAAAGGCAGTAATCTAATTAACTTAATGGCATATGCACTGCAGGCATCCCACAGCAACTACTTTTTAGAGTAATCTAGCCATTAAACCATAAATTATGAAGAAGCATCAGTGTGACTGAATGTTGTCAAGCACGTTGAAAATGCTGTTTCACACACTGCAGATGCTTAAACTCTCAATAAAATTATGAAAATGTTAAATTAAATTATTTTAGTTAAGCTTAAATATTCAATTAGGTAATGCAACAGAGCCACAAAGAATTTCTAGCACATAAAAGAAAATCAATCATAATATAATGATCGAGTGTCAAATATATTAGTTTCCTTTCACTTCTGTTTTCAGAAATTTGCAACTATTAATTTTCTTTATGAACCTATCAATAAATTGGCTTGTACTGTGGAGTTTATGCTATCATCTCGGTAGTCAATCTCCCAAAAATGTCATCTGTACTTCTTATATATAGACAAAATTCCCAAGAAGAATCAACGAAGTCAGGTTACCCACTAAAAGTGTTCAATTGAACAGATAAAAAAAAAAAATACTTACATCTTCTCTTGAATAAAAGTGCGAGCTCTAGGAAATTCAGGATCCATATTAATTGTTGACCGGGGAACACCCCCTAAAGGTGGCATCTGATGAGCGAGTGCATTCCCATTCAGCTGGGTCAGTCCAGACAACTGAGACCCGGGTTGATTAGGTACCTGTCCTGACATCTCCCCCGGAATATGTGCTTGCAGTTTCATCTTTTACATATCTTAAATATCTTACAGGATTCCTCCATCAGCTAGCTCATCATCCCAAACAGAACCCTGTAACAACAACTTCAATGTAAATTAACGGATAAAAATTAACTAGTGGGATGACGAAAATGAGATAGGAAAAGCCAATATTATAAAGAGCAGGTAAAGGAAATAGATGTTGAATGCATGCAACCTTTATTAATTTTCCTAAATTCTATCAACCAAAAAAAAGGGTCTACAAAATCACGCTATGTGGATCCCCTAGTGCTTGAAATTGATAACTGGAAGATTAAATTGATATTATACAAATTCAATCAAACATTACTACTGCAAGAAACCCTAACTACCGATTCGAATCAATAAATATATGTTAAGGAACACGGAAACCCTAATAGATTGATGGGTTATACAACGAACTTAAAACGCTGAACCATCGAGTACATACCAAGCACGAATTTGGTCTCGCAATATGGAATTGGAAAGGAACCCCAAATTATCAACGGCGATTCACGATGTTTTTGCCGTGGAGAAAGAGAAAGGTCGGTGACACCCTCTCCAATCAAAGGCACGTGCGGAATTTGCCAAGAATGAACTATAATAACAGAAACAAGAAGAATTAACAAATACATAAATAAATAAATCATAATTCGAAAGAGAAGAAACTAGTTAAAATCCTATTTTGTTCTCTGACTTTTATAAAAAATTCAACTAGATTGTCACTTTTATTTAATTTAATTTAATTTTTAAATTTTTTACAGAAAATCGATTATGTCCTCGTTAAATTTTAGTAATTTAATATTTTAATTTAATAAAAATCTAATATCAATTTTAAAAAATAACCTAATCAAATCATTTTATAAAACTAGAAAATTAAATTAAACCAAATAAAAATTAAAGATATAGGTTTAAATATTTTATCCGGTCAATAAGAGACGAACAAATGTATAGGTTTAAAGATGAAATATAATAACAAAAACGAGAAGAATTAATAAATACATAAATAAATAAAGAAATCATAATTCGAAAGAGATGAAACTAGTTAAAATCCTATTTTGGTCTATAACTTTTATAAAAAGTTTAATTATAACTAAAATGAGTTTAGTGAGTGATATTACTCTCACTGTCTATAACCTAACCATAATACTACGTACATGCTTATGATTATCTTTAATAAAATTTTAAATATTAATATTTTAAAGTTTAAAACTAATATTCTATTTAATAAAATAATTTGTTTATGTACGTACTTTTATTTCTAATTTTATCTTTGTTACTGATTTAATTTAATTTTTATATTTAAAATTTAGAAATATCTAAATATCATATTTTAAAATCAAATTTTTAAAATTATTCTTTTAAAATAAACTGATTTTAAAACTAAGTTCCTTGATTCCATTTAAATATACGCAAAACTTCATTATATATTTTTTATTACTTTTACTAATAATAAATATATTTAATGTAAATTTAAGTAGCTTTTACTTCACATAAATTTTAAGTAACAACACTCAATTTCAATAAACATGTGAATGAATTAGGATTAAGTATGTTTGTAGTACATGTATGCGAAATTAAAATTCGGTCTCTCTTTCAAATTTTATATAAAATTTATTTTTATACTTGAGTAATATATGGAGTTTGTTCGACCACATTAATTCTTAGGTGGCGTCTCTAATGGTCATGCTGACTGCACTGACATGTGTAATTTAAAAAAAAATTATATATATATATATATATATATATTTCCTTATATTAAAATAAAACTGAAAAATATTTTTTATTATAAATAATTATTTAAATTTAAAATATAATAATTAAAAGGATAAAATTGAAAAAACAAAAGAAGACACCAAAAAGTTTTATCTTTTTATATATGTAGTTGTATTATTATTATTATTATTATTATTATTATTATTATTATTATTATTATTATTATTATTATTGCTACACGATGTAATTATAGTTGTATTATTATTATTAATATTATTATAATTAGACACACATTTTATTTTTATTTATTATGAGTTATATCTCAAGTATTTGTACTTTTATTTGTTTTGTTGCTCATTTTATCTCTATATCTATATAATTATTTGAATTAAAAAATAGTTACTAAAATTAGTAAAATGATAAAACTGACAAATTTTTTTTATTATGAATAATTATTTAAATTTAACAAATATTAATTAACAAGATAAAATTGTAAAAACAAAAAAGACTCAAAAAAATGTGTATCTATTTATATATTTTGTATTATTATTATTATTATTATTATTATTATTATTATCACTACGGAATATTATTATAATGGTATTATTATTATTATTATAGTTTGACACACAAGTTCATGAAATTTGAAATTAGTCCCTCTTTATAATTTTTAATTAATTTAGTAATTCATTTTTAAAAATATAATGAATTTAGTTATTTTAACCTAATTTTGTTAAGTTTATCTGATGTTTCAACCACATTTTATGATAGTATTTGAATTGTTTACACTATTTGACACATTTTCGTTTTAATGTTAACTCAAATATCATCATAAAATGTGTTTAAAATGTCAAATAAATTTAACAAAATTTGATAAAAATGACTAAATTTACGTATTTATAAAAATGAAGGACTAAATTGGTATAAAATTTTAAAGATAGACTAATTCCAAAATTCACTAAAATTTGAGGGACCAAAAACATATTTAACCTCTGATTAAATAGTTATTTAATAATAATAAGTATTAGTATACTTTGTATTTAATAGATAAAAAAATATTATAATATTAGTATAAATATTTAATTTTATTAATTTCGTTTTAATTTATTAATATAATTAAATATAATATTGTTTTTATTATTTGTCATCTTTGTTAAAAGAAATTTTTTAATATATAATTAATTTTAAAGAAATTATGAAATATTTCAAATTTTTTAAATGAATACAAAAATACAAAGTTTGTTTCAATATTAATTACATATTCCTTTTTATTTCTCAATAAAAAGAAAAACTTAACACATTTTTAAATTTTTATTTATTACTATACTTTAAATAAATTTAAAAACAAACAAATATTATACAAAATCAACTATTTTATTTTAATTATTAGGTCAAGCCAATCAATGGAACAATTATTAAATCAAGGAACTTATTCAACGTTTATGCTTGAATACTTTTTATAGTGATGATATTAAATATTCAGATCTAATCGTGTTAGGCCATAAGGTCAAATTTTGTAGCTATGGATAGATTAGCTTATAGGTCAAAATTTACTATTATGACTATGGATATTTTGAACTATTTTAAACTTTTTATCATATTACACGAAATGGTTAAATATACTTTATATTTTCTATGTTTTTACATTTTTATCTAATATTATTTTATAAAGTGTTAAGAGATTTTGAAAAAATAGTACAAAAAACATGACATTCGAGAAAATACTAAATAATTATCAAATTTAAAAATAAAAAATAACCAATAATTATATTGATTACATTAAAGAACATTTGTAAACAAAATATTGATATCTAAAAATAAATTTTACTATTAATAAATTTAGTTGATATTTGAAACAGTAAAATTATAGATATAAATATAAATAAAAATATGTACTATGTGTCAGGATAAATAATTTAAATATAATCGTAAAATTATTTAAAATATTAAATAAATTTAATAAAATTTGATTAAAATAATTAAATTTACATATTTATATTTATAAAAATAAAGGACTAAATTAATAAAAAAATTTAAAAATAAATTAATTTCAAATTTTATTAAAACAAGAGGTACCAAAAATATATTTATCCCTAAAAAAATTATATATCCACTAAATTTAAAAATAAAAATAAGGATTATTTTTTATTACATGAAATATCTAAACCCACCTCCATCATCCTTACATAGAATCAATTTAAAAACAAAATAGTAGTTTTTGGCGTTGTTGAGAAGATTGTAGAAATTCTATGTCCTCTTAATGACTAATAAAGCAAATTTTAGAAATGACATTACTTACTAATAGGTATCAGATTCGAGGTGAGAAAATGAAGACATGTCTTTGAAAGCTTAATAATGATTTCCAATTAATCAAACCTGTGTTTCATTATACATGTGAATACGCGCACACCTATCAATCAATCATTTATTAATTATTTTTAAAATGTCACATGAAATTAGTATAATGATTAGTGTAATGTAATGAAATTAGTATAAATAACATAATTAGTTTTGTTTTAACAAAAATGATGGTTTTTGCATTAAAATTGTTTGTATAAAGTTGAAAGGAAAAATATTGATAAGTTTTAAAAATGTTTTTTTTTCATAAAAGAAAATTGAAAATTTTTAGTTATTTCTCTGATGTAGTAGATAAAACATAAATAAATAAAACCTTTATCTATTTTCTTTCATCATAGGGGTAGTGGCTACAGTTTTGGATGAGCTTAAAATGAGAGCCAGGATTCTCTGCTGCCTCTACACGACCACATTCTTCTAGCAGAAATCTGACCCATTCAATACGTTCTCTCTTTTTCATAAACTGTTACGCAATAAATAATCAATGGTTTGCATTCAGCTGTGCACTTGGATGTAGAAAAATAAGTGTCGCAGAGGATCTAATTTGTTAAACTTAGTAGTTAGATAGATAGATATAGTTATAGATCCCATGTCTCTCACACCACGCAAAGGGAATAACCGGTAATTGTTCACTTTCACTACCTTTCGATCCACCTGCTATAGCCGGTAACATACCCGATAAACAAATCATCCCTATAAAAGCCAACCCCCCTTCATTTTCCTCTAGTTGCTTCTCAGTTTCAACCTCATCGTCGTCGTACACACGTTCTGGTTCTTCGCGGATCGTGTAGCGTTTAGTTTCCGTTAGTTAATCACTTTCTCTCTCTTTTCTATTTTTATTTATCAATCTCTGTGTATGTTTTGATCCTGGAAAAAATAAAATATCGTTGATGATTATGGGACCGGGTCTGTGTGATGATGATGTAGCTGTGTATGGGTTGTCGTTCTAGGGTTTGATTTTGATTTGGTTTTTGTGTTTTGTTCCGTCTTTGGATCTCTGCGTGGGGGTGCTGTTTTGTTTCGATTTCGTGCTGACGTCTTTGCATTTTTGTTGCGTAACCAACTCTGCATGAATTGGGTGCTTGAGTCCACTGGACTGGTAGAGCTTGTTCGGTTTATTGGATGGAATTCATGATATCAGTTTTGGGTTTGAGGATGGAAAACTAATATGGAATTCGTGATTGGAGAAAGAGTTTTCGATTTGTTTTCATGGTGTTTTTTAATTGAAGAAGAATAAGTTAAAAATATATTTTTAGGATATTTGTATTCTTAAGTAGTAGAAAAAATTGCTCTAAATTCTTTTGTTGGAAATTTGCGTCTGTTTATGAAGTTGATTTAGTATTTTTGTATCGACGTTTTTGTTTCTTTGGAACTTGAACAATGTTACCTCCTCGCACTCATAGATAAAAACTAATCATTATGTCTCCTTTCTATATTGCAATTCAATGACTCTGCACATGGTTGTGACACTTTTTTTTTCCAGGTTTGATAGTTTTCTTATTTATTATATTGATAAATCATACTTTTTTGGCATTAAATTGATTCCCCCACCCTCGTTGCATGTACGCATTTCCATTTAAGTGTACTTTAAGTTGAATTAGAATTTGATGCCATTCTTCTGATGAAGACAAAAGATGGCAGACAATGAAGATGGAGGGGACAAGACTTCTCGTGGGAATGAATGGGAGGTTGTATCTCTCACGGCATCGACATATGCAGCTGCTCCTGGTCCT
>Ga0214545_1000609_pt1 | contig 58995 bp, 29 predicted proteins | sample CNSS4metaG_FD_160064 | JGI IMG/M metagenome (GOLD analysis project Ga0214545, IMG submission 160064) | Root nodule microbial communities from cowpea collected in UCLA plant growth center, Los Angeles, California, USA - CNSS4 | ecosystem: Host-associated > Plants > Roots > Nodule | place: USA... | reverse complement strand
AGTAAATGAAATGTTTATGCTATTAAACACTTAAATTGAGAGTATTAAACATTCTCATGTGAAAGGAAAATATACAATAAATAAAAATATTAAAAAATAATAGAAATATTCAAATGTTAGACATAAATTTTTTTTAATTGACATACATCATTTTAACATAATTACATAAAGATTATGATAAGATAAAAAATATATTGGAGATGCGAATGAGTTTCATAACAAACCAAATATATAGAAGAAATAAAAAATAAAAAGAATATATAGGGTTACTTAATTAATTGTGAATATTTTAATAATTTAAACGATGATGGAAATATGGCGGGGACGGGTATTATGGCGGGGATATATTCATCCCCATCCCCATCCCCATACCCAATTGAAAAAATCGGGGATTCCCCATACCCATACCCATACCCAGTCAATGCGGGGATTCCCCGTCAAAACGGGGACGGGTTCGGGCAATACCCACGGGGACGGGTTTATTTGCCATCTCTAGTTTTAATTGGTGATTAAAGGATAAAAACGATTAATTTGAAAGTAATAACAAAAATTAAAATACAGAATTTTAAAAAAATTATAACAAACTAAGACTCAAAATATTTGGAAGAAGTACATATTTTACTTTGGATCTTACTAAATAGTGTCATAAAGACATTAGTAATAAAATTTTAAAAAAACATATAAAAAGGTATATAAAATTAAAAAAAAAACTTTTTTGCAGATTAATAAGAAAAATGTCTTTTAATTTCTTAATTTGGCACCGATTGGCCTCTACCTAATTTGAGTTTAGTTCCTTTTGGTTTTGAGTGGAATATATTGTGAGGCCTTACGGAAAAGTACTTCTTGCATAATCACTTTTGCTATTTCAGACGTAGGTCAAATAGTCAAACTTTCTTCTGAAAATATAGTTCCCAAAAAAATATGACCTTATTTTGCGGTAATGCGAAAACATAAATAAAATATAACGTACATAAATCAGAGTTTCATGACATTGGATTGGGAATCTTAAAAAGGATAATGGTTTGTTATACAATTTGAAACATTTTAACGTTTGGGTAAAGAGTTATAAAAGAATTTTGAAATTCTAAATTATATGAAAGTAACTGAATCATTTACTATTAATAAGAATTTGAAATTTTCTTTAATCCTAAAATCATGATTCTCCTTTTTATATTTTCTCTTCAGATATTAATTTGATTGAGAGAGAGAGAGAAAGGGGTATTGTTGGCTTAATTACTATTTCGGAGTTATAATCTCAACATAATTTTTTTAAATAGCAATAAAAATTACTTTTAGACTAAAATTAATTATATTTATTTTTTATTTGATATAATTAAGATGGGTTTATTGTTAACGTTAAGTCCTAATTATTTTAAAATCATTCTTAGTTATATTTCCTTAATCAATATAAATATTAATTTTCAGCCGTTAATGCCAAACATATCAGTTTTTCATATATGTAAATTAAAATTATTTTGAATTGATTTTAATTAAGATTTTTTTAATTAATATTAATTTAATTTTTTTTTACATAAAGTTAATCAGTGATATTTCACAATCAATGTTAATTAGGAAATTATTAACCAATAATAGGAGAATTACGTTTCGGTTAATGTCGATTAATTTTATATCATTAACCAAGATTGATCAAAATAAATATTTCACAACCACTTTTTGATTCAATGACAATTAAAAAAAAACTCAATCAAAAAATAAAATAAAATAAATTTAAATTTAATTTATTTGAATACTTTAGAAAATAAAATAAAATTTAGGTAAAGTGGCAATAACAAAGACTAACTATTGGTAACTTATTTAAAACAATAGAATGATGATCATAAAAAATGGACCCCATTTCATTAAAAAAAAGAAATAGAAAAATAAAAGCATAGTGTGAGTGCCGTAACAAATGTAATCATGAATTGGGCATTAGATACAGTTAGATTGACAATCAGCGAAGCACTGTGACCCACATATTAACTGTTTAAACCAACTAATCATTTCATTGTTTAACACTTTTTTATATTTAATATTCATATATTTTAATTTCGTGTTCCTAATTTAACGAAATATTTATGACGTCATTTGATTGGAGCAATCAGTTTAAACGGCTGCAATTAAAACTGGACTTCCGCCGACCTCTTCCAACCAATTCTAACAACGTTGAATGCTACATATGCTATTGCTCACACAAATAAAAATTAATAAAATTTTTAATAAACATTCTCGTCTATACGACATCGTAATTTAAAGAGAAACTAATGACTGAAAAAGAGTCGTGTAATTCCTATAAATGAAAGCCGTATTTACTGTAAATTTGTATTGAGTGAACTGTAATTTATTTTAACGTTTTTACGCTATTTGATGTACAGGACTTTTAGCTGAATTAAATTACTTTTTGATGTCTAAAAGCGGTAAAATTGAGAAGTAATATGATAACATTAAGAATCGAATCAAACCTAGCATTTAAATATAATATCATATGACGATAGTTAATTAGCAATTATTAAACATATTTAAGACTTACCACCTGAATGTATTTTGCTTATGACATTTATATTTATCAAAATACATTGATAAGTTTATATTATAATTTTTAATTATAAGATTATGTAATTTATCTCTCAGGAAAAATTTAAAATTATGATTTTGATAATAATTATAAAATAATTTACAACATTTTTATTGGATAATTTCTATTACAACATATTTAGTTTTTCAGTAAAAATATGTTGCAATTATTTACAAAAGGTAACAAATTCATGTCAGGGAAAACCACATGAAATAACTCCAATTAAACTTCAAAATATTAGTTTAGTTTCATTCAAATTTTATATGAAATTAAAATTTAACCAAATTTTTATATTTTATTTTAAGTGACAATAATAAAAATTCCAATAATAATACATGAAAAGTGTTAATATAGAACATAAAGTACTGTTACATAAACCAAAATCATAATATATAAGCAGACGAAGTTCATTATGAATGTTTTTTACGTAATTGTATGAACTAACATCCACACCCAATTGCATTTGTAAATCTTTATTCTTCCTTAACAATGAAATCATAAAATGACCGTAATGTTGACTCTTTTCTCATCTAACTGATATCTATTATTGCAATTTCCGAGGCTAAGTTACTAGAAAAGTTCGCCTTGAATCATGCCACATTATCCATGGTTCCTTCCACTGCAGGTCAAGCTCACGACCAAACCAATTAGTCATAATTCTGGTCGTTGATGCTTCATCATATTAATGATAGCGTACATCACAGACTACCCATTCATTAATGCTACAAAATACATGTACATTTTGTGTTGACCATCGTTACCCTTCCACAGAGAAACCTTACAAGGTTCCAATTACACCACATGCAAGCAACCAAAACTTCATTTTAATTCAGTACCACGTCCCTAACAGTACAACCAAACCACCTTATTATATTTTCACACTTAACATTTCGGGAAAAACTAATATTAAACAATTTATTATCTTATTAAAAAGAGTTTTCATATTGATTACAACATATTCAGCAGTTTAAGTTTTAAGTTTTACCTCAATCAAAATCGTCATCCCCGGCTAGAAATAAGGATAAATGTGGCAGACATGTTATACCCCAAGTCAAATTTGGAAGTGACATTGTAACAGACACAAAGGCCAATACTCATCTAAACGAGAACAACCAAGTTCACCATTATGTGCGTCACAGGATGTAGCGGTTTAACAAACATCAATTCCTTTACCAAACGTGCCCTTGACGTAGGTTTTCAAACCCCAATATAATGCAATCCAAACCCAAACTCCTTTTACTTAAACTCAATAGATTGTGATTGTGATTGTGAGAGATGGGGAACCAAGTCTCACTTCGTCCCTCAGATGGCAGGGGCAAAATCGTGTGGTGGGACGGTTCCGTGCATGAAATTGAGCAATCGGTGACGGTGGCGGAGCTGATGCTGGAGCACCCGGAACAGGTGGTGGTTGAGTTGCATTCGGCGGTGAACCAGAAACGGCCGACGCCATTGCCGGCTGATAACAAGTTAGAAACAAACAAGGCGTATCTGATGATTCCCGTGAAGCGAGGGAAGCCCGTTGGGTTAAGCGGGGAAGAAACCCGACGCATTCTCTTCATCCTTAATTCTGCTCTGCATTCAAAGTCTCTTGTGGGGTCCTCAAAGTTTGTTCCTTGGCTTACGCGTTTGTGCCAGAACACTACAATTGTGGAACCGGGGAGAAAGGAAGAGGAAAGAGAGAAGAACGAAGAGAGGTGTCAGTTTTCGGAGCTTCTGCCGGAAATTCTAGAAGCCAGGCCGGAGTATTTGAATCGGCAGTTGTCGGGAAAAGGGTGGAAACCTACTTTGGACACCATTAAGGAGAAGAACATTGACAGAAAACACACTCATTGGTTGTTCCTCAGGACTTTCTAGTCCTAACTTTTGTCTCCACTTTTTTTAACTCTTTAGTTTCAGTTGTAGTTTCATTTCGATGATCTAGTCAAAATTTGCAGAGATGGTTAAATAGATTATCGAAATCAAACTCTCGTACTTGTTAAAACTGTTTTTGTTTTTTAGCATAGTTAATCAGTGAAAAAATGTTGTGGTGCCTTTACGCCGTTATGTATTCTGTGACAGGATACCTAGCTACCCAATCAAATCGTGCTACATACAAAGCTCAGGGTTGTAATTTTGTTCACATCAATGTAGAGTTAATATATGGAAAGGAATTAAAGTTCTTCTAACATTCATTTCTCTTTGCTCTTTTCTTAGATTGAACTTTGCAGATACAAAAAGAGTTGAAGAAACTAATTTGTAACTGTTTATTAAACAGAATATTTTTTAGTAGATAATGAAATTAATTCTATGTTCTACTGGTAGAAAATATTTACATACTGAATCAATAAAAAATTATTATAAAAGTTAACAAATATATTATGTGTAAGGTAATCTGTGAATAAATAATATAGAAGTTTTTTACATGGCATGGCCTGGTTTGCGATAATGATTTGAAAAGAATCTTGTAGAAATCAACAAGATAAATTTTTAAAAAAGATATGTGTATGCAGTTAATTATAGGGTTTAACTATTCAAATTAAACATGATTAGTAAAGAAGGACAAAGACACATTGGGGGTGGACATGATTTGGCTTTTACAAAAATAAAAGAAAAGAAATAATTAGGCTATGCATTTCGTAGAATCAGAAAAAAGAAAGTTCAATTTTAAAACTAGACCACTTTGTTTTATAAAACTGGATTCAAAATCATTTTAGATCTTACTGTTGAAACTAGCTCTGTTTATTTCCTTTCAAAACTAATATCTTTCCAACACTAATATCCTTGCAAATTTTTAATATATATACCAAATATTTTATTTTAATTATAGTATATTTTGTGTCAAAATATTTACTAAAGATGTGTCACTGTAGAGGATGTATGTGTTTGAGGAGATTAATATCCTTTCCATTTTTGCACTTTTTTTTTTTGCACAGTATATGCTAACTCCGAGAGTCTCATAAAATTCAAGCTTCACAAAATTTTAATAGGTTTTAGTAGGGATGTCAACGAGGCGGGTAGGGTACGGGTAATAGCTCCCCGTACCTTACCCGCTGGATAAATATTTGCCCCGTACCTATACCCATATCTGTCGGGTATCCATTATGCGGGTACCCGTCTATTTTTTTTATATCCGCGGGTATTCACGGGTACCCGCGGGTATTTACAAAATTATTTGAAAAATAAATATTTAATCATAAATTCAAATAAAATAAAATACATCACTGTCATAAATTTTAAATAAAGTTCAAACAAACTCAAGTCCATACAAGTCCAAATAATTATAAAAATAAATATAAAATGACGGTTCAACACAATGGAAATTATTTAATTAGTGTTTTGATCAACAAGTTTACTTTCTCCAATTGATTCCTGAAAAATAATCAAATAATAAACCCCAAATGTCACGTGTCAAGTATTATTATTTTGATTCCATCATTTGACAACAAGCATATCATAAATGTCATTGTCTATATAGTATTTGATGTATATGCCCAATTTCAAAGAAGGGAAAGAGAAGAATGTTAAGGGATGCACTTGGAAGAAGACAACGTACCAATATTTGAAGCCGAAAGAATGGAGACAAAAAAAGATAAAATGTACAGCTTAGAAAATATTAGATCAGAATGTTTTTTACTAATATATATATATATATATATATATATATATATATATATATATATAAATATATTTGTGTGAATTAAAGTTTAGCGGGTACGGATATCCACGGGTACAAATACTATGATATCCGTATTCGCCCCGTTAACATGCGGGTAGTGGATATCCATTTTTAATATCCATTTCCTATCCATGACGGGTTTTATCCGCGAATATCTGCGGGTACGGATATTTTTGACATCCCTAAGTTTTAGTTAGATTTCAGAAAAAAGGATTAAAAGAAAACCTCTTACAAATAGATCTCATCATAGGTTTGACTTGATGAGCATGCTCATATAACTTACGATTCACGTTATATGAAACTTCAAAAACAATGTTGAAAAAGAAATAGTTTTTTTTAGCCTTGTTCAATGTTCATATAGATGGAGTCCTAATTGATCTATTTATTTTAGGATATACTGATATATTACTAAGCATGATCTTCTATCTAATTATGTTAAGTACTAGAGAGGTGGTTTGATATTTGTGGGGTAAATAAAATGTTAAATTCTCGTTTAGACCAATTAGTAAAAACATTCAGCGAACACCATCTACAACGTGTATATATATTGTGGTAGTTTGATTAGAATTGTCAATTTTAAAGTGATATATCCTATTATGTACTTGTATGGATATTTATTTGTAATAATTACATATATGTTATAAAAAGTGAGACATGTTAATATGATTATTTCACACAAAAATTATAATTCTTTAAAATTTTAATTAAATAAAAAATAAGTCGTTGACTTATTGACCTAAGATTGGATGAAATTAAGTGAAAAAAAAATATTAGTGAAGTTAGCCCATAAACTATACCGAGCCAAATCGGTAGCTACTTTTAACGACCCTACTCATAACATCTCAAGCCTTCTACTGAAACTATATAAACAGGAAAATTGGTACAATTCCACAACTAATTAAATGCTGCACTAGAAAACAATAAAATTTAACTAACAATAACGAAAAAAAGCTCTCTGGTCCTGGGTATACCCGGCCCATTGCCCAATCAACCAGACCCATCATAATACAATTTAGTTAAAATATAGGGGCCTTCTCCCTGCACCCCAAAAGATTCTTCTGTACCCCCCAAAATGTCTCTTATACCCTTATTGATTAGCAGTGAGAGAGTGGGTGAAAGTGCGTTGGACGCAGTAAATTTCATTTACTGCGTCACCAACCCCTGCACCCCCAAACGTTATTTCTTCGGCTCCGTTTCGTTTCTTCTCCACCCCGACATTCATTTAAAATTTTTCTCTCATTCTCTGTGCGTGGTCCCTCAAAGTTCTGTGCTTCGTGGTCCCTCAAAGTTTTAATTTCTCTTTCATTCCTTCATTGTCTCTGGTTCGTGGTCCTGGTTTGTATGACTTTCCTTTATTCTTTTTTAAGGAATGTTATTTATTCTCTGACTCACTCTCTTCACTCACTGTGTGCTTCTTGTGATCGAAGGTTGTGTCGTTCTTTGAAGGAAGGTGGTTGCAAGGAACTCCGTTATCTTCTCTAAGTGGTAGTTTCCATCATCAGGTTAGCCTTCCAGGTTAAACTTTTTGTTTTTCTGTTTGCATGCTTCTGTGAAATACAAAAGCCGTTTCATAAAAAAATCATAATGTATGCGAAATGGAATACAGATTCCGTTTCATAAATCTGTGAAACGGAATCTGTATTCCGTTTCATAAAAAAATTTGCAAATTTTTTTATGAAACGGATTACAGAATCCGTTTCACAGTATTATGAAACGGATTCTGTATTCCGTTTCAAAAAAAATTGCAAATTTTTTTATGAAACGGATTACAGAATCCGTTTCACAGTATTATGAAACGAAATCTGTAATCCGTTTCATAAAAAAATTTGCAAGTTTTTTAATGAAACGGAATACAGATTCCGTTTCATAATACTGTGAAACGTATTCTGTAATCCGTTTGACATGCATTTTGATTTTTCCATGCTAAAATTACACCCCACCCCATTAATTTTGAACCTTACTCTCATGTTCGTAGTTGGTTCTGGGATGCTACTTTTGTTAATTTAATAAGGATTTCCTTCATTCTTCTTTGACGCAGCCGTAGAGCACAGCATGCAGCACCACCAAGAGCTTCGAAGAGACCCTTCCGCATTTACAGGCTTCTCGTTCGCACTTAATCCACCATCCACACATCCAATTAAGTTTTCTTAATTTTTTGTATTGATTTATGTTAATGATGATGGTGATTGATGATCTGAATGGTAATGTTGTTGTACTCATGGTGTAATCTTGATTTTATTTTTTTTCTTATGAAACGGTTTTCCAAATCCGTCTCACGATTTTTAGAAACGGATCTTAAGATCCGTTTTATTTTTTTTATGTGTTTTTTCACGAAACGGATGTCACAAATCCGTTTCACAAAATTAGAAATGGATTTTAAGATCCGTTTTAGCTTTTTTTTTTTCATTTTTTTCTTGAAATGGAAGTCGGGAATCCGTTTAAAAAAATCGAAAATGGATTTCGAATCTATTTCGATGTTTTTTTTTAACTTTTAATTTTTAATAAGTGTGTGTTTTCTTCTGAGGTGTATTATACACACTATTAACGACAGCTCTAGCTCCGATTGACGTCACTGGATACACCCTGGTCGGCTGTGAGAAGTGCAACCATGGTGGACCTGGAAGAAGGAAGAAACCCGTATCGGTGATGATCGCAGCTCCGGTCTTTGCGAGGTGAGGCTGCAGTTCCCTATTTTCACGGTTTGAAAATCTAAAAGAAGGAAGAGGTGCGGCAAAAATGCCGACAGTGTTTTCCGGTGGTGACTAGTGCCGCCGCCCATAACTCTAGCGAACTGGGGTAGGCACGATGGCTAACCCTGGATGTTGGTGTTGGGGTTTCGTGAGGCCAAACGAGATGGAGCATTTATGTCATTTTTAGATGTAAGGATTTATCTGAATTAAAGATTGTTTTTTCATAAGTTTTCGTAATAAAACTCACTCCAACGAACGAAGGCAGTATTAACTTCATGTTGTCATAATAAACATTATAGTATTAGTAATAGTCATTCATATATTATCATAACAAAACTAAAATAGTACAGAGCAATTAAATTTAGTATTTTTTTAAAAACTGAAATGAAAATCAATTCGTATATATCTAGGAATTTTCATAATTAAAAAAAAAAATCCATTTCAATAATTTAAAAACAAAAGTAAAAAGAGAGAGAAGTAGGTAATCAATGGCAAAATTGATTGAGATGTAATTAGTTAATAATTTATACAAATAGCATTCTCCCCCTCTCTCTCACGATAGATTAAATCTGGGATCTCTCTCTATTTTCTCCCTTTCTCCCTCTCATAGCTATATAAATTGTTGTACAAATATTATACAAGTAACATCTCTCTTGTGTTAATCTGTCTCTGGATAAACACAGATCCCTGCTACCTACTTTATGTTTCATTCTTGCTTTATATTTATAACAACAAATTAGCTGAAGTAATATAGCAGTGATTATTTGCATCATCATCATCTATAAATGTAGTAACTGTTAGCACATGGATTTAAGGTGCTCTCTGAAAACCTTCAACATTGCTTGGAAAGTAACAATGCCCGTCAAGGTTCCATCTTCTTCCACAACCCACACGTAACTCACACGATGAGCCAGAGCCTGAATCATCACCGCTACCAGAGAGCTCCACCGGTAGCACACCATCGCCTCAGACCTTCTCCCCACCCTCCCAGAGTACCCTCCAACCTTCCAATTCTTCCCGGAGCAAGAATCTTCGTCGGAGGAACAACTAGAAGAAAAAGAAGACCACGAACAAAGACCCGTTTCGTCAAGGAGCAGCTCCGAGAGGTTCCTCTCCTCCACCCTCTCCTTCACCAACTGCACCAAGTCCTCCGGCGGGCCGCCGCAGTCGATGTAGGAAGTGAAGTCGCCGGCGGAGAGCGTTGCGATGGCGGGCACGACGGCCTCGTCGCAGGAGTTGAGCACAAACGGCGAGATTTCGCCGACGAATTTGCCGTTGGGGTCGACAATGGCGACGGAGTTTTGGTATATGAGGGACAGGGACAAGAGGTCCAAAACAGAGGATGCAGGGTCGTCGTAGCACACTGCAAAGAGGTTTTGCGTGTCGATGACGCCTAAGGTGTTGATGGGTTTGGCCGGCGTTGGGGAAAACACACCGATTGCGTTGAGGAGGTATCGGAAGATGTCCTCTTGGGTGAGCCAACAGTAGGTTTTTTTGTCGTCGTGGCGCAAGATGTTGGAGTCGAAACCTTCGAACTGGTTCTGTATTGGTATGACCAGGTTATGGACCCCTTCGTGCATAACATCTATAGCCTCCGCCAAACTGCAAACAGACCAAACACATCACACATTATAGTGTTGTAGGGGACATGTGTCATCCGAAACGTGGAATGAAAAGTGAAAGATGAAAAGGGGAAATGACGTTAATTAATTAAATGGTAGTACTGAAGATAAGAAGAAAATTGTGGATGGTTAGGTTTCGTTGAATTATGACAGGTCAAGAAAAGTAAAAGTCGAAGAAGTAAACATAAAGGCGTTGGAGGAGAAGGAAAGAGAGAGGAAGCATACCTGGCAGTGGGTGGGAGGTGGCGGACGAGGAGAGGGGAGGTTTGGTGGAGGAGGGCGGAGATGGGGGAATGGAGGGCGGCGGAAGGGGCGGAGAGGTTTTTGGGTTTGGAGAGGAAGCAGATGATGTCGACCATGCAAAGCTTACCGATGCAGGTGCAGTTGGTGCATTTGGAAATGGTGGTTTGGTTCTGTTGTTGTGGTTTCCGAATGAAGGAGTGGTGGCAGTTCCAGACGGAAACGTAGGTGTCGTCGATCCTTTTGAGGGCGGCGAGGGCGTCGGCTACGGTGTCTTCGACGGAGAGGGACCTGAGCGGCGGTTTCCCAAGACAGAGCTCGGATAACTCATGCCTCGACAATCTATCTGCCATACACAATTAACTCAGCCGAGGAAGAGAAAGGGAAAGAGAGAGAGAGGGGGAGAAACTCTCAAGATTCAGAATTTGAGAGAGAGACTTGGTTTCGTCTTCTGGCCCAGAACCAGGGGAGACTCTCATATTTATAGGGAGATTGTTACCGGAATAGCCGGTAGCGCATGCATCTAAACTGCGTCTATGTAGGGTTGGAGGTGTGGCCACTAGAACGCCATTATTTTGACCTCCACCAATTCTAATGTCACATGAACCATTTATATTTATATATTTTTTTCTTAATTTTCCTTTAAGTCACATGTAAATGGATTTTCAAAATTAAAAAGAAAAAGAGTGAAAAAATCGTGTGATGGAATACAGAAGAAAGAAGATAAAATTCAATCTAAATACTTCTACGAAAAGTATTAAGAAATATGCGGAAATCATGTTGCTATTGTAAGATTAAATCATATAAAAATTTGTCCAGAAACATTTTTGCTTAATGTAAAAATATAAATTGTAATTGGTAGAGGAAAGTAGTATATTTTCGATCTTAAAATGAAACGAAAATATGAATACTTAATTATAAAATAATATTTTAACTATTAAATTTTTTGACAACTTTTTTTTATAATATAAAATATCATCTTTTAAGTAGTTTTTTAATATTAAAAATAAGAAAAAAAAATCATCATTTTTCTAGTTAATTAGGAAGAGAATGACGGAACGAAGTGCGTCGTTTTTTGTCATTGCCCTCACTTTCTGGTTTTGACGTCGCTTGTTACAACTGCCACCACCCTCCTATTTATCTCCATTATTTTTTCTTTATGATTTTAGGTTTCTATAAGTCTATTATTATTATTATTATTATTAATACTAATAAACTCCATGCATGGCGTGTCGGTATGCATCAACACGTCAGATCTTTGACTTCAATTTTTAAAAAAATATACCGAAAAATTCTTTTCAATATTTTCTCCTCCAACATTTCTACAAGTATTTCGTGTAACTGTTCTCATAATTTTTTTTTAGCTTGAAGATAGATTTATTTTTTTATTTTCTGTAAAACATTTTGTGGATAATATTTTTAAAATAAGTTGAGGGCAAAATTTATAACAATAAAATATAAGCTAAAAAAATCATTTTTATTAAATAAATTAGAGCAGTCATCTTAAATGATAGTATTTGTTTTGATAGAAAATTATAGTATTTTTCTATAACCGTTATTGAATGAGAATTTTAATTCCATGACAACCCTTTAATTTTTTTTTCTTCGACAAGATTTTTTTTTATTTCTAAATTTATTTTTAATAATTTCAAAATAAGTTATCAATATTTAAAGACAATCTTATATTATTATAGTATAAATTATGCATTACGAATGCAAAATATAATTTTATTTTAATAAAAATATTTATTATAAATTTTGATTATACTAAAATTGTGTATCTAAAATTAATTTTAGTTATATAAAATAAATAATTATCTCTCATAGTAAAATTTGCTAGATCGATCCTTTATTATTTGATCAGAAGTATATAACTCATGAGGACTAAATTATAAGTTTAATGGAGTAATCTTCAGCATTATATAATTAATGCCACCCATAAGGGCTAACACAACAATAAAATTAAAACTACATCTGAAAAGCTACAGATTGATTAATAATGGTGCTCTGAAGGTCCTTAGATGTAAATCGCCATCCTATAGAAGTTAACGACTTTTGAAGGAAACCTATGTCAAAAGTTTTACGAAGACAACATCTAAAACTATTCTGAAAAAAAGGAGTTGTTTGAAAAGTGTGATTTCCTTTAGTAAGTTAAAAAAACTTATTAAAACTAAGCGAGAACACAACAAAGGATCACTTTGTATAAACCACACAATGTAAATTTAACCAATGGTAAAAGTTATTAAAAATTAACGTTTCTCCAAATAGTAAGACGTATATGATTGGTTTTCTTAGGAAGATGTTCATGTTCCTTTAATGGTTAAGTGGGTCTTGAAGTTATATGTTAAACCATGAAACTTAAGAAATAAAAATATCTATTATTTAGGATGGTTTGGTTGGTCTGTGTGTGGCTATGATAATTTTGGAGATTGACGAGGAAAGTGACTTCACGTGTTCTTACAGAGGGCACACAATTTGGGACCAGGGAATCTTGACAACATGACTTCGGACAAACAATTTATTTAGTATTTGTATGGCTCCGCTATGCCCGTGTCTCCTTTTCCTGCCCATTCATTCTCCTATTATTTATCGGCACCACGCGGATTCAGAGTTTCAATCCTAAAAATTCCAAACTGCAGGGAAAAGATAAACTTAAAAGCTTAAATACCTTTTTCGTTTCATTTTTATGATATTTGTTGTAGATGATTTTTATTTTGTTATAATGTTTAAAATGATTTTCATTTTTATCTAATGTTTAAAATAGTCTTTATTTTCGCAATTCATGTTTTATTTTGTTTTTTTCTATGATACTGTTTAAATCAGTAACGGAGTATTTTACATGTGACATTATTTGTATTATGTGTATTATGTTGCATTAGAGTGTGTTAGATATACTGTACAGGTGATCCGTTACTGATTTAAACGGTACCACAGAAAATGACCAAATAAAATATGAATTGCGGAAATGAGGACCATTTTAAACATTCCCTTAAAATGAATATCATTTTAAACATTCTGTCAAAATGAGGACCATTCTTAAACATCCACAACAAACACTACGAAAATGAGGACGAAAAAAGTATTTAATCCTAATCTTAATATCTTCTTTACCATTCTTAACTTGAAAATTTTCAAACCTGGACCGTTTGGGATGGTCCAATATCAGCTTCTGGACTATGATATTGGTCAATTCTGATATAGTTCGAGAGAGATTAGGGGATGTATCTTATAATCAATTTTAATGAAGTTTCTTGATCACCACTTCAAAAAATTGTATTCATAAATAATCAATTTTAATGAAGTTTCTTAATGCTGATACCATAATATAATTGACGCGTTCATATTATTATATAAAAACATGTTGAGATGTATTATAGTGCATAACAGGTTATTTATTTTTATTCTTTAAGATATCATGTATTGATATTTTCTATATATTATTTTAATTCTTTGAAAAAATCAATTCAATGATTAATGTTTTTCAATAAATATTAAAGTGTAGGATCATTATGGAAATTAACGAAAATTACTCAATATCTAAAAAATGAGAACTACCATAAATATTATATATTCAAAAATATTAAATATTACTTAATTACATACTAAAAGATTTTGAATCTTACATAGCATGAAGTGATTACCAAAAGGTTGTGGAAAGTTTTAAAATGAGATTTTAAGAATAAAGATCTTGTCATCTTCACAAACAAAACCAAAGAAAAAATTGTCATATTAAATCAATCTTTCGGTAGAATTTTCAGCTTTAAAATACATTTAAAATGTATTTGATAGTTAACCACAAAAAGTTTAATTAACATAAATAAAATTATTTCATTTGATTCAAAATGCTAGATTAAAAAATATTAATTTGGTATGTACAGTTAGATTTACGTTTACTTATATTTTTGTAAATAACTTTAAATCTATTTGAATCTTTCAAACTGATTTATCTCTATTTAATGTGAGATTTTTAACATTATGTCAAGTTGAGTTAAATCAAACATATTTAAAATAAGTTTAGTCAAACTAACATCATGACGAGATAAGTCTAATTTCATGTTAGATAGTACATGGATCCATTAACACGGTCCAATAAGGCTTAGTGAGTGCTTAATCGTAAAGATATTCCCAAGATATTCCGGTGAAACTTGATATTCTTGTATTAATATAAATAGGTTTGTTGGCACACTACTATTATTAGGGTTATATATGTTTTTGGTTTTTTAGTAAAAATTGATTAGTCCAAATTAAAAATCTTGAACCAATTTAGTCCCTTAATTCTGTAAATGCGTTAATTTAGTCATTCAAACCAAATTTTATTAAGTTTATTTGACGTTTCAAACACATTTTATTATAATATTTTATTTTGTTTACATGGTTTAACACATATCCGCTTCAATGTTAGTTGAGAAACGCGTTTGAAACGACACATAAACTTAAAAAAAATGGTTTAAATGACTAAATCCACACATTTCTAAAGATAATGGACTAAATTGGTTCAAGGTTTATAAGAGGGACTAATTCCAATTTTTTCTACAAGGACCAAAAACATATTTAACCCTTATTATTATTAATTAATTAAGGTAATACACATATAATATTTTCACAGGATTACACATTATCATATACTCATTTTCTCATAAAAAATCCTAACTATTTTATTGACTTGAACATCTTTTGTAAGTAGATCTTTTCCTGTGTTCCAACCATCCATAATATTTTATCAAGATCTATCAAAGTCATCAATATCTTGTCATTTCTGTCAAAATTTGTCTCAATTTTTGGTTAGAACAATTAGGATCCAAGCGAAGAAAGACTCAATCAAATTGAAACTTAGTCATATATAATTAGACTGGTTTGTGATAGAGAAAATGATAATGACTGACATTAGACATAATCCAAATTGAGATGCATTATTATATACTTTAATATTTGATATTTAGTTTCTTCAATTAAACAAAAGTTAGAATTATTATTCTTACTTTAATCCAAAAATCCAAATTAAATGATTAAGTTTAATCACGTTAGGTCAAGTACAGTGGAATCAAAATTTGTTAAACTATACTTGTTCAAGTTCAATCAAAATCAATTTAATTGAAATCAAAAGTTTAATTTAATTCTAAAATATTAGCATACTAAATTTAATATAATTTAAATCATACTGAAAATAATTAATTTTTATTTTATTTGATTAAAATAGATCTAAATTTTGTATTCAAATATTAAAAAAAAGTCTACGTTATGATAAGATTTGAAATGACATTTTGTGTTATAGCCACATCTTTTGGTTGTATCTATAAATGGACATGACATCACAACTTTATAAAATTAATTTGAACCATTTTTTAAAATTTATATGACTAAAACAAGATTTTTTAATATTTTTTAAAGATAAGCGACCAAAAGAAACATAAAAAAAAAATAGTTAAAGAACCAGAAAATATAATTTAACATATTATGTAATTGTAATTTTAAGTTTTAATTATTTCTATTTGTGAATTTTTTAACTATATGATCTTTGTACAAGGATAACATGCTTTATTAAAGTTTAACTAGGCTGATTTCCTTACGGAATTAAAGAAAATAAGGGTTTCACATGTATTAATATTTTCTGTATATTATTTTAATTCTTTGAAAAAATCAATTCTATGATTAATGTTTTTCAATAAATATTAAAGTGTAGGATCATTATGGAAATTAACGAAAATTACTCAATATCTAAAAAATGAGAACTACCATAAATATTATATATTCAAAAATATTAAATATTACTTAATTACATACTAAAAGATTTTGAATCTTACATAGCATGAAGTGATTACCAAAAGGTTGTGGAAAGTTTTAAAATGAGATTTTAAGAATAAAGATCTTGTCATCTTCACAAACAAAACCAAAGAAAAAATTGTCATATTAAATCAATCTTTCGGTAGAATTTTCAGCTTTAAAATACATTTAAAATGTATTTGATAGTTAACCACAAAAAGTTTAATTAACATAAATAAAATTATTTCATTTGATTCAAAATGCTAGATTAAAAAATATTAATTTGGTATGTACAGTTAGATTTACGTTTACTTATATTTTTGTAAATAACTTTAAATCTATTTGAATCTTTCAAACTGATTTATCTCTATTTAATGTGAGATTTTTAACATTATGTCAAGTTGAGTTAAATCAAACATATTTAAAATAAGTTTAGTCAAACTAACATCATGACGAGATAAGTCTAATTTCATGTTAGATAGTACATGGATCCATTAACACGGTCCAATAAGGCTTAGTGAGTGCTTAATCGTAAAGATATTCCCAAGATATTCCGGTGAAACTTGATATTCTTGTATTAATATAAATAGGTTTGTTGGCACACTACTATTATTAGGGTTATATATGTTTTTGGTTTTTTAGTAAAAATTGAAATTAGTCCCTATTAAAGATCTTGAACCAATTTAGTCCCTCAATTCTGTAAATGTGTTAATTTAGTCATTATAACCAAATTTTATTAAGTTTATTTGACGTTTCAAACACATTTTATTATAATATTTTATTTTGTTTACATGGTTTGACACATATTCGCTTCAATGTTAGTTGAGAAACGCGTTTGAAACGATAAACTTAAAAAAAATTGGTTTAAAGGACTAAATCCACAAATTTAAATTGGTTCAAGATTTATAAGAGGGACTAATTTCAATTTTTTTTACAAGGACCAAAAATATATTTAACCCTTATTATTATTATTATTAATAATTAAGGTAATACATTATTTTACCTGTTTTGCTTAACATCACATTACCTATTTTATCAAAAGACCTCATAAATACATATAATATTTTCACAGGATTACACATTATCATATACTCATTTTCTCATAAAAAATCCTAACTATTTTACTGACTTCAACATCTTTTGTAAGTAGATATTTTCCTGTGTTCCAACCATCCATAATATTTTACCAAGATCTATCAAAGTCATCAATATCTTGCCATTTCTGTCAAAATTTGTCTCAATTTTTGGTGAGAACAAATAGGATCCAAGCCAAGAAAGACTCAATCAAATTGAAACTTAGTCATATATAATTAGACTGACTTGATAGAGAAAATAATAATGACTGACATTAGACATAACCCAAATTAAGATGCATCATTATATACTTTAATATTTGATATTTAGTTTCTTCAATTAAACCAAAGTTAGTATTACTATTCTTACTTTAATCCAAAAATCCAAATTAAATGATTAAGTTTAATCACGTTAGGTTAAGTACAGTGGAATCAAAATTTGTTAAACTATACTTGTTTAAGTTCAATCAAAATCAATTTAATTGAAATCAAAAGTTTAATTTAATTCTAAAATATTAGCATACTAAATTTATTATAATTTAAATCATACTGAAAATAATTAATTTTTATTTTATTTGATTAAAATAGATCTAAATTTTGTATTCAAATATTAAAAAAAAGTTCACGTTATGATAAGATTTGAAATGACATTTTGTGATATAGCCACATCTTTTGGTTGTATCTATAAATGGACATGACATCACAACTTTATAAAATTAATTTGAACCATTTTTTAAAATTTATATGACTAAAACAATATTTTTTAATATTTTTTAAAGATAAGCGACCAAAAGAAACATAAAAAAAAAAGTTAAAGAACCAGAAAATATAATTTAACATATTATGTAATTGTAATTTTAAGTTTTAATTATTTCTATTTGTTAATTTTTTAACTATATGATCTTTGTACAAGGATAACATGCTTTATTAAAGTTTAACTAGGCTGATTTCCGTACAGAATTAAAGAAAATAAGGGTTTCACAACACAAGAAACAATAAAATAATAAATTAAACATATAAAAAAAAAACACGATAGATTATCATTCACTGAACATTTTAGTTTTAATAAAATAAATTTATCTAATGTTCTAATTTAGTGTATGTAGCTGTATATACTGTGAACAGTTAGACAAGTTTCTCTATAAATATTTATAGAAAAAAAAAACTCGTTGACACACAAAAATTAGTTTTGAATGCGAGAGAATTGTGCCAAATAAGTAAAGTTTTTGTAAGGATTATTTATATTATAATATTTTTTTTTATAAAATCTGTTTCTTATTAGCATTGATAAATTAATTATTTCAATTCTTACACGTAAAATTTAAATTTTTAAAAAAATAAACACTTATTCTCTGAAAAGTATTCATATATATATATATATTTTGAATTTACACTATGTAAATTACTATTTTGTCAAAAAAAAATCAGTGTTTAAAAGAATATATATATTTAATTTCACGAATCTTCTAGTACAATAAACTAAATTAAGATAATGGTTGAAGACCACAAACACAGTATAAGTGTGATTGAAACTCGGACAATAAACAATTATTGTGTGGTATCCTACTACTCATAGATTCAGTCTCTTCCTTACATTAGGGTCTGCGGATTTTTGTTTGGTAAACCTTTTTTTCTTTTTCTTAATCGGAAAATGGAGGCTGCCACTGCTCCAAATCCCGCCTTCACCGCCTTCCCTTCATCACAAACCCCAAAACCCTTTCTCCGTTTCGCTCTCCCATTTTCTCCACTCCCAAACGCCCCCTTACACTCCCAACGTCGTTCTCTCAAACTCTCCCGCGCTATCTCCGATGCCGCCGCCGCCGCCAAATCCACCGCCGCCGAACCCTTCGCATCGCGCTTCGGCCTCGAGGAGCCCCGCAAGGGCGCCGACATCCTCGTGGAGGCGCTTGAGCGCCAGGGCGTCAAGGATGTTTTCGCGTACCCGGGTGGAGCGTCGATGGAGATCCACCAGGCGCTCACGCGTTCCGCCACCATCCGCAACGTGCTCCCGCGCCACGAGCAGGGCGGTGTGTTCGCCGCTGAGGGCTACGCGCGATCCTCCGGCCTCCCCGGCGTCTGCATCGCTACCTCCGGTCCCGGCGCCACCAACCTCGTGAGCGGCCTGGCCGACGCCCTCCTCGATAGCGTACCCCTCGTTGCCATTACCGGTCAGGTCCCCCGCCGCATGATTGGCACCGACGCCTTCCAAGAAACCCCCATCGTTGAGGTAACACGTTCCATCACAAAGCATAACTACCTCGTTCTCGATGTTGATGACATTCCTAGAATCGTCAACGAAGCGTTTTTCTTGGCCACCTCTGGAAGACCTGGCCCTGTGTTGATTGATATACCTAAAGATATTCAGCAACAGCTTGCCATTCCTAATTGGGATCAACCGATTAGGTTAACTGGTTACATGTCTAGGTTGCCTAAATCTCCCAACGAGAAGCATTTGGAGCTTATTGTGAGATTGCTTTTTGAAGCTAAGAAACCGGTTTTGTATGTAGGTGGTGGTTGTTTGAACTCTAGTGAGGAATTGAGGCGTTTTGTTCAGCTCACTGGTGTTCCTGTTGCTAGTACTTTGATGGGCCTTGGTGCTTATCCCATTGCTGATGAAAACTCTCTTCAGATGCTTGGGATGCATGGGACTGTTTATGCTAACTATGCTGTGGATAGGTGTGATCTTTTGCTTGCCTTTGGGGTTAGGTTTGATGACCGTGTCACTGGGAAGCTTGAGGCTTTTGCGAGCCGGGCTAAGATTGTCCACATTGACATTGATTCGGCTGAGATTGGGAAGAACAAGCAGCCTCATGTGTCGGTTTGTGCGGATTTGAAGTTGGCGTTGAAGGGGATTAATCATGTGTTGGAGAGCAGAGGGGCTGGGGGGAAGCTTGATTTTAGAGGTTGGAGAGAAGAGCTGAATGAGCAGAAGCGGAAGTTTCCTTTGAGCTACAAGACTTTTGAGGAAGAAATTTCTCCTCAGTATGCTATACAGGTGCTTGATGAATTGACTAACGGAGAGGCTATTGTGAGTACTGGAGTTGGGCAGCACCAAATGTGGGCTGCTCAGTTTTACAAGTACAAGAGGCCTAGGCAGTGGTTAACATCTGGTGGTCTTGGTGCCATGGGGTTTGGATTGCCGGCTGCCATGGGTGCTGCGGTGGCTAACCCGGGCGCTACTGTGGTTGACATTGATGGTGATGGGAGTTTTATCATGAATGTTCAGGAGTTGGCCACTATCAAAGTGGAGAAGCTCCCAGTTAAGATATTGTTGTTGAATAATCAGCACTTGGGTATGGTTGTTCAGTGGGAGGATCGGTTCTACAAGTCTAACAGAGCTCACACATATCTGGGAGACCCCTCTAATGACAAGGACATATTTCCAAATTTCTTGAAGTTTGCGGATGCTTGTGGGATACCATCAGCTCGTGTGGCCAAGAAGGAAGACCTTAGAGCGGCAATTCAGAAAATGTTGGACACCCCTGGTCCCTATCTTCTTGATGTCATTGTGCCCCATCAAGAGCATGTCTTACCCATGATTCCTAGCAATGGAACCTTCCAGGACGTGATAACTGAGGGTGATGGCAGGACAAGTTACTGATTTCGTAAGCAAATTTAGCTTCATGGTGGTTTTGTAAAATTATAGTAATCTGTTAGCTTTTGAAGTTTGTTGTTCATGCTGGGCAACTAAGATAGGCTGCTTGTTTTTCCGTACAAGGTTCCTTCCTTTTACTAAATATATTTGTCTCCCACTGATAATCAGTGCTAGCAGTATTCTTTTTTGTCAATCATATCTACCTTCAGTTAGTTGGTTGATTGTCACTGAAACTGTATTGAAAAATACCATTCATGGTTGCTTATTGAGGAAATTACTAGAAATCAATCAATATTTAGAAGCAGATTTCTTCGTACCAATGCAGAACTGAATTCTGAATATGCATAGTTTTTTTTTTTTTTAATTTTAAATTACCTGAATTATCAATTATGAGATCTAACACTATATAGAGACAAGAAAGTGAGAATATAGGGAGGGAAAGGAGCCAATCGATCGGTTCTTTCATCGTTTGACATGACTTGTAAAGTGGAGGAAGGAAAAAGAGTAGTATCAAAAGCCAATGTTCCAAGATTTGAATGGAAATGTACCTCTAGTTTAGAAAAGTTAAAATAAATAATTAGAATGAAACTTTTTTCACTTTAGAATGCAATAACTCAAACATCATAGTATACTATGATTTGATATATCTAAGCTTTGTCATGGAAGAATTGAATCAACTATTGTTCTTGAGAATTACACTTTAATATAGTACTAATTTTCATGTAATAATCACTCATGTTTAGATACACACGTCTTCTTTGAATTAGGCTCAAATAATATTGTCTTTTTTCCGATTAAGTTGAGTCACCTATTATTTTCCAAATTCGTCTTTTGTCTTTATAGTTTGTCAAGTTATCATATGAATGTCTTGGATATCTTGCTCATGTAATTTTTTAACCAAAACATGGAGTTCATTTTTAAGAGTTTCTAACTTGGTCTAATGTTATTTTTGGATTAGCTCAATGGTGGTTTCCTTATTATTGTTAAAGTTGTTTTACTCAAATGTTATATTTTTCTCATGTGTTTCTCATTTTTCTTTTATAGATCTTTTATTTGATTATTACTCTTTTCGCTTTTAAGGTTGTTAGCAGTTAAGGATTTATCCATGGTTATGTTTGACAAATTAGAAGTTTTATGAAATTTGTACTTCAATATCTTTTATTGTTTAATATAAAAATAAATTTTTATTTTTAAAACTCAAGATCTTATTTAACATTCATGATATAACTAAATGAATATATTTTATAAACTTCAAATCTTAAATATGACTTGAAGGATAAAAATGCCTTTGTATGGTCAATGAATTGTATCTTTAACTTAATCGTGATCCATCAACATTTTAAATTTTAGTAAATTTTCAACATAAAAAGTATACAAATTGTTATTATTATTTTGATTTACTATTATCAGTTGATCGTGATGTATCGACATTTTAAATTTTAATAATTTTTTAACATAAAAAAATATGCAAAATGTTATTTTACTTTGGTTTATTATTATCACGAATAAATCATATATTTTACAGAAAAATAAAATAAAATATTAATAAATCATATATTTTACAGAAAAATAAAATAAAATATTAATAGTTTGATATACTAATAATAATAGTTTATAAACCTTTAATTTTGAGAAGAAATTATCAAAAAACTAAGCCAGTTGCTTTAATTTTACTATGTAAAATTAAAAATTGAAATTTGATAAAATCATACTAATCTTTAAAATTTAATATTTTGTTAAATATTATTTTCCAAACTAGTATAAAGTGTTAGAATTTAAAACAAGATACTAGTTTTTTTAACCAATTTAAATACAAATAAAAGTAATGTTGAGAAACATGTATTTAAATTTATATTAGGAAAGATAAAGTAATAAATATTATTTTAACAAAAAAATTAAATATGTTTTTAGTCTCTCAAGTTTCAATGAATTTTGAAATTAGTTATTTTTCGAAATTTTATACCAATTTAGTCTTTATTCTTTATATTTAAACAAAAACCTATCAAACGGTGTAATCAATTTAAATATTATTATAAAATATGTTTAAAATATCAAATAAACTTAACAAAATTTGATAAGAATAACTAAATTTATATTTAATTCTAATAAAAATAATGAATTATTAAATATTATTTATTAAGTAAGTAAAGAAATAAATGAATATGTGAACTACAAGAGCTGACGTGGAAACTGCTGAGTCAGATCATTGTCATATCATAGGATTTGGTGAAGCAACGAGGATAACACTTTTGTTTTTGTTTCCTCTTTTGTTCCAATTTGATTTCCAAAACCACTGCCACGTCATGCACACCGGATTCTCGCCAACCAACAAATTTGTTTGTTCTCATTTGGGAAATATTGTGTTTCAGTCAAATCCACTTTACAGTTAGGATTACTCGTTATTCCTTTTCTAAATATTACTTTTCGATAAAAGCTTATTCACTTTTATATATCAAGATAGTATTCTTAATTGTTCTGTAAAGAGAAAAATTAGTCATAACTATAATGAAACTGTAATAATACTTAAATATATATTAAAATAAAAACGAAAGAAAGAAATATAAGAGATAATTTATTTAAAATTATAAAAAAGTATTATATATAATTATGTAAAAATTAAAAAAATTTATTATATAAGTATGATGAGATTTTAACTTATTTTATTTCTAAATTTTGTTGTGTGAAATCATTTTTAATATCTTTACACAACTTTTTGTCTAAAACCAACACTAAACCCTATATTTTAAATCCTAAACTTATAAATTCATAAAAAATATGTTTCTAAGATAAAAATGTTATTATAATTTTATGATCGAGATTTATATTTAAAATTTAAATCTTAAATTTGGTATCATACCAACATGTATTAATGGAAGATGTTATGAAACTCGTTTTAAACATATAAACACCACTTACCTTACCTTCGCATGTCCTCAAAGTCCTCAAATGTCTTACAAATATTTTATTGAAATAACATAAATATTATGATTTTTAAGGAAAACCTTCAACATCGTTAAAATAAAATAAAGAATTTAAAATGAGAAGAGTATATGAAAAGAAAAAATTGAAGGAAATAATGTGGGCCACATCGGTGCATCCATAGTCTCATTATAATTAATAGGTTTAATTAGTTTGATAATACTCACTTTAGTTGAAATGTGTCATTTTGGTATCCAATTTTAAAGATATGTGGATCGAATCCCAACTTTTAGAAAAATATCTCAATCATATCCCTTCCGGACAAAAATTATTAAAACTATTAACTTAATTTATAACTTTTACTACTAAATTTTAATATATATATTAATACTTAATTTTATCACTCATTCTAAATAAAATATCCATACCGATCAATGATATTAATAATTTTTTTGTTAAAAAAAATCTAATTAAAACGTCTTTTCAAAAATTACAACTCAAAGTTTAAAAAACCAGTAACTACTGATTAAACCTATTTAATATAAGTTTCTGTTTACTCTCTGCCACTAAATACTTTAAATCACTTTTATGACACTTTGATATTATTATATTCTGCACGTTACCTTTTCCCCCCCTTTGTTGTTCGGATAGGATTGCCACGTTCGTATGACACACCCTTCCTCTCTCTCTCTCTTCCTATATATCAAACCATCTTCCACTCTTTCTTCCACATCTCATTCTTCATCTCATTCTATCACCCATTCCGTTCGTACCTTTTTCTCCATTCTCCGCACTTTCCTTTATATAATTGTCATTTCTTCAGGAAAAGAAACAAAGAGTTGTGTCATTGGAAGTTAATTCACAGCGAGAGAGAGATAAAAATGTTGGGAATTTTCAAGGAGAAGTTGTTTAATGCACCCAAGGAGCTGAAGAGTCCAGCTTCTTTGAGTTCATGCACCGAGCCTAAGCCAAGCAATGAAATCGTGAATGATTTCATGTCCTCCAATTCCTCCAATGCTTTCTCGATGTGCTTCGGAAATGATGCATTGCTAGCCTATTCCCCTTCAAAAAACCCCTCCACTCATCAAAGGTTGTTCAGTGGTTTGGATGACATATACTGCGTTTTCATGGGTGGCTTGCACAACCTTAGTAGGATGAACAAGCAGTATGGGCTATCAAAGGGAACAAACGAGGCCATGTTTATCACCGAAGCATATCGAACTCTTCGAGACAGGGGTCCATACCCTGCCGATCAAGTTCTCATTCAACTCGAAGGCAGTTTTGGATTCGTGATCTATGACAACAAACATGGAACTGTTTTTGTTGCATCTGTAAGTCTCTTTCCTTAATCTCTTCATACTGGAACATGTAATGTATGATTTCAGAACAATGTATAGTTACCCACATCTTGTATGTGTTTGATCAGGGTTCCGATGGCCAGATCGGGCTCTACTGGGGTGTTGCAGCCGATGGTTCGGTAGTGATTTCTGAAAATCTGGACCTTATAAAAGCAAGTTGTGCTAAATCATTCGCACCATTTCCAACTGGTATGTAAATGTGATTGCTCTTAATCTGGTTTTGTAATTTAGCATTTGGAAAAGGCGTGACTTTGGTTGGAATTGCAGGGTGTATGTTTCACAGTGAACATGGTCTGATGAACTTTGAACATCCAACGAGGAAGATGAAAGCAATGCCCATAATTGATAGCGAGGGGGTTATGTGTGGAGCAAACTTCAATGTTGACTCTCAATCAAAGATCCAAATGATGCCGCGTGTTGGAAGTGAAGCTAACTGGGCTGCTTGGAACTAACAAACCAGGCTGCAATGTTGAACATGACTATGGTATGAGATTTTAGTTTTTCGGTTTGAATTAGGCGTGTATTTGCTTTCGTTGTTAATGTTTCTTCACAAAATGAAGTGGAGCTTTAGAAACATAGTTTCTGTATAGGTGTAATATTTGCTCCCATGAATGTTCACATTCTGATTATGTTGTCCGTCAACGTAAACTGCGGCAAATAGATTATGAACTATAATACTTTGCTGAATATTTTGCATACAAATAGCACATAAATGTGTGTAAAGAAATTTCCGCTGGTTGCTTTTGTTCGACTTGGAAACGAGTGGTATAAAACACAGAAAACGTCTGGTTTTAATGTTTTATCTGTCTTTCAACACAAACACGAACTACAAGTACCATATGATACGGCTGTGGTGAAAAGATATAGATGTGTGGTGAAATTCTGATATATATTTTTGCTATTCATCGGCATCGTGGGATTTGATGGAATATGTTTTCTTTTAACAGTCATACATAAGAATACAGATTACAAAAAGCACCAGCTTCATCAAATTCTTTCAACGTTTCGTTTGTTCCTTAGTAATAGAAGTGATATGATTCCAAGAAGGCAGGCTAAAAATCTAATCCATTCACATGTATATGTTGCCCACACTCATTTTTTTGGGTGACACAAAGGGACAAAGAACGAAAGAAACAAAACTAGAATCATCTACAAAAGGAAATACATGTTACATCATATAGAAAGAAATCTGTATAAAATATTGTTCTGACATTGACAACTTGATATGCTGATGTCCTTCGATTTTGAGAGGATAATCTGAAGTAATATAGTAGCTTCACCATTCATTTTGCAGGTTGGACTGAGTAAGTATATTAAGTTGAGTATTGTTTTATGGGTCTAATTAGAATTGGGTTGAATATGCTTATTATAAGTTTCATACTTGATGAAGCCGGGCACATTTAAAATAACAAAACTATTAAATGTTTAACAATTTTACCATATTTTTTTAATTTTCACCATATAAATATTATTTTATAAGCATTGTAAGTAAATATTTCTTCCTCCATCCTATTAACTATATATGCTACTTTAATTCATTTTTCCAAAGTTGAACAAATTATGCAAGCATCGAAAGATAATTTAAGGCTCAATAGTGTAATCGTTTGGATAAATTGTGACCAAAGTAATGAAATTAAATTTATATTTTTAATATTATAGAATATTTTGAATAACAAGTTAAAATGAGATAAAAATTAATAGTAATTAGAAAATAATATGTATTTGTGGGAAATCTTTAAGAGTATACCTTCATCTTAAAAATGTTTCGGATTAAATAAAAAGGATAGAAAATATAGCAGTTCAGACCAATTTTTGAACAGCTTTTATCTCTATCAATTCTCACATATTCTAACATGTTCCTTTTTCTCCAAGTTAACAGATCAATTGTTAGACCGGTTCCAGATCAAAGTATCGATTTGGTCCAAATTTTAATACATATGTAATACAAGCGTGTCTCATACCAATTACAAAAGTCAACATACTCGTTCTGCTTTTGAAAGTTAATTTGTAACATATATAGGGTGGATACCATTATCAACTAAGACAGCGAATGACCCAAATATAAACCATGAAACAGTACATAAAATTTATCTATTACTGCAATAAATGTGACGTTGCCCCCACCCGCCCAAATTAAATAAATTATTTTATCAATTTACATATATAGTTGATTATTTAATTACATATGTTGTTTTTGTTAAAAGAAATGGATAAAATATTGTATAGTACCCACTCCACTTACCACCTTCTGCTCCTCTTATGCACGTATAAATACGAGTAGTCAATAATACTGATGTGGAAAGTCATGCAGAGGTTTCTCTGGGATTAGTCAGGGACATTACTAATTACTTGTCCACCATCACCGATCTCTTATCTGAAAAGACTAGCATCTGCATGCATGAAATTTATTCCTCAGGGTTACGAGAGAGACACATTCTGCATTGTCAGCTGAATAATTTAAAATAACAGAATATTTATGCATGTTTGATAAAAGTTTTTTGGAGAAATATTTTTAAAAACTCACTCAAGAAGCTATCTAGAATAATTCAATGACCTGGAAAAAAGTTAAATCCAAACATGGACGAAAGGAAAACGAGTACAGTGAAAGGAAAAAAAAAATTATGACCAGATGACCATCCAATTGACCGTAATGGGTAAATGGAAAAGTAATATGCATTGATGATATCACTATATGTCGGGCACGACATATGCACTCAACTCAATTTTAAGAGTTAATCCTGAAACATGTATCTCTGGAGGGAGCAACAGCAACTACAAGCATTACGAGGATAAACCTAATTTTGAAGGTGTAAAAAATCACATGACCATAATTCCAAAACACATTGAGGTCTAGGTGAATTACTTGATAATTCTTGAAACTTTACAAAGTGATTAGTAGAATATTTACCCGAATCCAAGTTTGTTCGGTTACCTACCTGCAATGATAATAAAATGATAAAGAACCTGTCAGGTAATCTACACGTCTCCTCTCCTGTACAATTCCTTCCAGTGTTTCATCTACCTTCAGTTTCTGCGGTTAGCAACAAATACAAGCAATTCTTCCCTGACCTAGAGAAACTCACGTAACAATTTTGTCTTGAAACCAGCTATACAACACGAACCCATGTTCCACCACACATTGGACAGCCATGAGCCCAGCGGCTGATCCACCAAATATCCTTCTCATTTTGACCAGGAAGATTGGTGGAGGTTGGTGAGGCAAAAGCACAAGTCTGCCGCAGACATCTTATACACTGTACCAAACAGAAGTAAAAAAGAGATGAGAAAATTAAATAGTACCTGCATGCAAGCGGATAATGAAATTAGTCCGGCGATCAGCAAGATGAATAAAGTGTATTTTACTAATTTATATGCAGCATTGAAAGAATGGCTTTGTCTGCAAATTTGGTCAATGTTATCCAAATAACAAATCTGAGACCTCCAAAATTTTCAATCACTCGACATTTACATGATTGACAATTAGCAATTTGTCTTACATACATCAAGAGAAAACCGGGCATTGACATCATTAAAGATTAAAAAGGAAAACTCTTGAACTGTACTCAATACGAGCATTTAATGGTTTATAAAACTTTATGTGCACACATGGACAGAAAACAATACAATGCCCAACGAAAGTTTGCTTTCATACCTTATACCAGATTCCTTCAAGGCCAGTTTTCCACAATGCAGTAACAACATCTCTTCGAGATCCCATTATACCCAGGTATGCTCCCAGGCCAACGGAAGTGTTCAACCCAAAAGCTGCATCTCGTTCAGACATCCTGCGTTTCCTTGACAATAAGCCATTGCCTCCATCGTAGACATCACAAGTTTCCAATGAGCTGAAATCAAGATTAACAAGTTTTGGTGCTTCATTTGTAGAATCCAAATCATCTGAATCAGACCAAGGTCCACCGAACATATTCCGCCTATGCCACTCTTCGGCTGGAGGATGGAGTTCTAGCTCACGTAGTAGAAGACCGGCAGCATCAGCACCTCTAGGACGGGGCATGTTCTGCAAAGCCGCATTTTCTTTAGTTTTGAAGGTAGGTGGGTGCCATTCACAGAAAAGGCAGTCATTTAATCCAAGGAAAGAAACTCATTTTAAGGCATCCAAAAAGAACAAAAATATGTATTTTATCAAAAGCACATCATTTAATCAGTAGATTCTCCTACGTATTTTCACAGCGTGCTCCATCACGAAATCATAAACAATATCTTCTATAAAAGGCATCGTTACTAAAGAAAACCAACAGTTCTACTTCACTAATGTCTATCACTATTACATCACTATTAAATGGCATCATGAACTTATGGTAATAATATATCATCTTCTTGAAATACTAATTATAAATCCCAAAAGTACTGACTTTGAAATGGGAAAATAGAAAGTAACCTGCATATGGGGGCCAAGGGATGCTTCCACAACCTCGGGCAGTACAGTGTAGTTTCCATCAATATAATGCAGACGAACCTGAATGTTATTACTCCCCACTTGAGAAACTGGCAGTGGGTGTTGCAAGCCAGTGGTTCGGCGACAGAGATCCATAAGTACTAGAAAAAGAACCTTGACCTGAATTACCAGTGTAGTAAGACCATAAGTTTAATGAATAGTTAGTCTCCGTAAGTTCAATAGAGAATTATGATGACTTTTGAAACGCATTTATCTCAGATTCAGTCATAAATCACTGAAATAAGAGTTTTCAGACATCACAAAGGCAAAGTTATACCTCTTCAAATGTATATCCTTGGCCAGCATTTCCAGTACCAATTCTTGAACGCCCTGGAGATGGTTCTTCACCTCCTTTTGGTGCAGTCACAAGCTGATTAACTCGACCAGCCTGACCATCATCTGGCCTAACCAACGTTGATCCTGGTTTTACAGGTTCCTCCACCTTTGCAGGAGCAGAACCATTGGGTTGAGGCTTTTGTGTATTTGTGTCAGTAGTTCTCTGTACACCCCCCACATATCGGGATAGTTGTGTCCGTCGGAAGAAAAAACAGAAGAGCAACAGTTGGCATAATCTATGGAGGAAATGACAGTCCCCAATGAGTCGAACTGCAGGTGTTCCTGGAAAAGTTCCTGTATTAATGCTAATGGGCATAAAGGAAGACGGACCACTAATAGGGGGATTAGGAGCTGGGTTGGATACTCCTTCAGTTGTGCTACTAATCTTGGCAATGGCCCCTTGTACCCAAGCTTGCATCTGTGTGCTTCCACTAGAACTGGTTGTCCCATTTTGACCCCCTGGACATCGATGCTTTTGCTTTAGTTCGTACTTAATATTGAAATGTAGTTTAGAGGAGAATGGTTTTCTTATTCATTGATTTAGAGAGAAAATCAAAGCTCAATCAGATTTAATTTTATTCTATTCAACCTTCTAGAAAACTATTAAAATCTGAAAGGAAAAAAATGTAACTATCAACGTGTAATATAAAGAATAAAGGTAATGATGATTAAGACAAATAAAGGTATTCAAGGAAGGGCAACTGAGTTTTTGTGACAACAAAAAACAAAGAGCACCAAATCTATGCTTCAGTATTAGATCCAGAAAGACAAGACCTTAGAAATGGTCTATCAAAATGAATACAATTTCATATCATTGCACACTTACCCTGACTTGTTGCAGGAGTTGCAGAACTTTGAGTAGGACTAGCGACCACATTTCTGTTGTTTCCAGTCCCTGCAGTCACAGCATGGCTTGCTAATGTACGACAGAAACTAGCATAACGCCGCAACCGTGTGATAAAGTGTGAAGCTAGATCAAGAACTGAATCAACATAAGCCTGCGTAATATAGAAACAATCATGAGATGTATATGCAATGTTAAGCAAATTAAAGAAATGACAGCCAATGGAAAAAAGAGATAGAAACAAAGGGTTTAATAATATTACATATTCGATAGGTTGGTAGGAACAGTTAATTACATGAAAAAATTTCAGTTCTTTTACACAAGTGAAGATAAATAAAATGCATGATAAGTCCTAAAAAAACAGAGTATGCGGACTGAATCATGCAGCAGTTAATCATTGCTACACTAGAAAGTTGAGACTTGATTTTCTCATTAAACAAAATATGAAGAACATGATTTACAACAGTTAACCAAACAAACCTGAACACATGGAACTAGTGCAGGTTCAACGGCCACTGCTTCAGGGTCAATGCTCGATAATGTCTCACTTGATAGTTGCCATGGATCGGGCACTAAAGCTGAAGGATTTATCAAAGCAGACTCAATTCCCTTCCCAAGCATATCCAATAACAACCTAGCTTGCATATCCAGAACCATTGCCCTGACCTCTTGAGCATTTGCCCCTTCAAGCAGCCTACACTTTATTCTGTCTAGACTCTGCAATAACAGAAATCCACATTATTTTTAGCCCAAAAGTAGCAACACTTCCATTTCCACATGCCAAACACTACAAAAACGGGAGAAACTTTAGATTAAATTACGATAACACCTGTCCCATCTGAAAGACACAGAACAGGGATAGAGAAAGTTTACTCTAAGTGGATCTCAGAAGGAACTCAAACTTTTTAAAATCAAATTCAGACTACACTGGCATAAATTGAAGCAATCCAGTGGCTAAAAGTAATTAAAAAGGAACAATTTTAGATCTTTAACAACCCCCAGGGGAGAGAGATCTGTGCTAGTTGGAAACACAGTAAAACAAGGATGGTAAACCAATCTGGATGACTGTATCTCATCAGGTGAAAATGAACCTCACGTTGCGTTAGCAGAAAATCCCATAAGGAAGCCAATCTTTAAAGTATTATAAAGTAAAAATAGCCTCAAATGAACTGTGTTATGAACAATACAACATAATTAACAACTTTATTATCCACAAGCTATTCAATTAGAACAAATAATGTAAATTGCGCCTATGTCTTGTGCGATAGGGATAAACTTGCTACTAACAAGTATCTACTGGAAGGTCCTTTATCCAGGTAATATTATATCCCTAAAACACTATGGAATAACAGAAAAATAATAACAACCTAGAAATAACAATGAAGAAGATTTCCATCCCCAAAATAAATAAACCAATGAAGATAACTATGGAAATTAATGGTGATAGTCCACAGAAATATACAGGACAATACTGTTGTCTATGCTGAGCAGAAGGAAGAGAATGGAAATCTGCATCCAAGACTGCGATAACACTGTTAAGTGAAACTGAAACAGAAACATAAAACACACAGAAACCCATTAGTATAGAGTATCAATGGCACATTGTGAAGATGCTTCATAATAGACTGCTAATATGAAAAAAAGCAAATTGTGTTATTCCTTCTCTCTAACTTTCCTGCCACTAGCTTCAACAAGACTAAATAATTTGCACCTCCTTACCAATACCATCCTCAGCAGCACTCTGTGTACAGCCCACAGCATCCCACCAATCAACTCCAACCAAAAGGCTCCACCAAAACCTGCTTTTCCCAACAGATTTCAGTTAGCAACAAAATAAACCATTGAAAAGGGATATAAATCACAACCTCCACCATGTTTATGTAAAAATTGAGAAAGCCTTATACTTAGAAGGGCTTTAAGAAATCACCTTTCAGCAATTGCACGCTCCCAGTATGACGAGTTGGTCTTTACTTGACCAGTTGGAATAGCAGGAGGGAGAACCCGGATTATTTTCAAAATCGTCTGATCCTTGCTTGTGTCATGCCAAACAGAAGCAGAACAACAGCTTGTTGAAGAAAAAGCAGGAGCTGCAATTGCAGATCCGACACCGATCTGATAGTTGTCTATAGGAGTAAAATTTGGACCAGAAAAGATGTGGACTCCACCCCGAAGAAAAGCAATGCCAATTTCACCACCGTGAGCAGAGTATACAATTCGTGCAAGTGTCCTAACATCACTTGGAAGATCAAAAGGATCGAAATAGACTCTTTTTGATTTATCAAAACCAAACTCTGCTACCTTTTGTACATCTGTGTTCATTCCACCCGCAGAAGCTTGATGATTCTTGAAATCATTTGTCGGTGGAATGCTCAGGTCCACTTTGGTCTGCCAAACAGTTTGCATAGGAGGCTGTCCACCCATACTGGAAGTAGGATTCCCAAATATAGGGTGGAGTACAACATGCTGTAAAGATGATTCCCAGCGTTGCACTCTCCACCCTGTGATTGATGGACCTTCATCTGGATCATAAGGGGACATGTACTGTCCTACAAATGTAAAATAAATTACACACTGATAAATAAAAGATCAATTTCCAAGTTCAATGGTCAATGCACAAGAAACTATGGCATAAATTATGCCAAATGAAAAATCACATGTAGCATTGTCACAAACACTAGAGATGTAAAGATAGATAAAATATACGGGTCTTTCCAGTATTTTACTTTAGGGTGCGAAAGCTGATGGTATTTCATAGCGCATAACAAATATGAAGTGCGAAAAAAAGATCAAGAATCAGTTCCATACCCTCAGCTATCACAACAGCTATCACAGAACCACCACAAGTTGGATCAAAGGCTACCGCTGTTACACCAGAGCCCCATGTAGTAGTTGCTGCAGATTGAGCTGCAGCTTCAGGACTCACATATGCCGAAAAATTTGAAACTGGTGAACAGTGAAGTGGTATAGAACCACAAAGGTTTTGGTTTGGCTGGCTTTTCCCTTGTTTTTCTTCAGATAATAGATAATCTTGCCAGCTAAATAAATATGCCGCTAAAGGTGCAAAACCAATCCAATTGGGCGAGCTAATTGGAGGTGGGACACCGTTACTGGTACTTGTTTTTGGAATTACTTGGAAACCATTACCAGGCCCAGGCATAACCTCCCAAACAACAATGGTGGATGGATTAACAATTGGCACACCTGCCACATGCATGGCACCACTCTCTGTAATGATAGCATCACCAGCCATAATGCCACTGGGGCCACAACCCAATGGTCCTTTACTAGTGCAAAACCATTTGGGTGGTGTTGCATTCGAAGGAGGCCACTGGGACCAATGAAGTTGAACAGTGCCTGATGAGAACACAGAACATACACAAAGAAAATTGGGCCATCTAGCTGAAAAGACAACTCCATGTGTCAGACAGAATAGAATACAGTAATTTTAATATACATATTGCACTATAATAGAAAAAAAAAATTATGTAAAATCAATTATTAAAAAGCTGATGAAATAAGCAATCAAATAAAGAGAGAATAAACAGTTCTAATTTCAGGTATTTCCATGGTTGTCATCATTACCACTGCCAACACACAAATTATGTTGGTGTAATTGTGTTAGTATAACACTAACATGCACAGATACAGGACATGGTACACATCACATATGGACTCCTGTTATTACAAATATCATCATGACATGGTATCTAAAACAGCAGAGTTCTTTTGAGGAATGGGGGCTTCATAAGCATCATCCAGTTACTATTATATACATATTGCACTATAATTAGAAAAAACAAATGAACATGTAAAATAAATTATTAAAAAACTAAAAGAAGAAACCAAATAAAGAGAGAATACAGAGTTCTAATTTCAGGCATTGCCATGTCTGTCACTATTACCATTGTCAACATACAAATTAGATTGATATAATTGTGTTAGTGTAAGACTAACATGCACAGATACAGGACATTATACATGCATGGACTCAAATCTGGCCAGTGTCTCCCTGTTATTACAAATGTCAACATGACATGGTGTCTGTGTGTAGTTCTCTTGAGGAATCTGAGCTTGAAAAGCATCATCCAGTCACTAAGATGATTGAGTATTATAACTAAAAGAGAGACTCAATCACTAGTGGAATGACATGATGTATAGTACTTCACTTCAAATCACTTGTCTTTATGAAGATACTTCATATTGACTAAATCAGAAGCACAAAACAGAACATTGTTACAACCAATGTGCAGTGGAAATTAATTAGAAGAGAAATTGATAGGCCTGTGACCTCCAGTGAAATAGAATCATTCGCTATGATCAACTAAGTGACAGAGTATCCATATGACACTCAATCCTAATACCGACACACAACACACAAGTCCCCCCTCTTCCGCAAGAAAAGTATCTTACTAAATTGCATCTTAGCTTGTGCCTTTCCAGATACTTCATTGAAAAAGAACAAAAGAATAAACAAATATTACAACAATTGACACAAAACAATGCCAACTGTGGCATTTCTTTTTATATCTTACAGCGAAGAATTTTACTGGAAAAACGAAACAATCATAATAGCAAATTCAAATAAAACTGACCTGACGTTTGACATTGTTGTGAAAGAAACTTTTCTTCAAATGTTGACCTTGAATTGGCTGGAGCACTTTGTTTTGATGAAAACCACCTATACTGATTTTTTAAAACAAACAATTAATTTGGATTAAAAAGAAACAGAGTTACTGGATTAAAGGATGTGAGTGCACGAAAGCATGACACAGTATAAGTTGTAACTCAGAAAATGCAATGACATTGTGATTAAAGGAGAATTATGATTTTTCGCTAACCTTAGAAAACCCTTCTTCTGTACATATTTTGGTAACTATTAAAAGCTCCTCCTTATTGTGGGATTTTTTAGGGAAAAAATGAATTACTCATTTAGCTTAAAAATTGTCTCTCAAAACTAAGTTTTCTCTCTAGAAAAAAAATCACCTTCTCTGCAATTTTTTTTAGAGACAAATGTTAAAAAATAGAGTATGTTTTCAAAGGGATTTTTAGAGAGGATTGTTTAAGGGCAAAATTGGACAAACAAAATTATAATAACAAACAATTCCTAAAAAAATGATGTGCTAAAATTTTAAACATCACACGGAAGAGATATTATGTGGCATACCAGGGACACCCCCGAGAGCCACTTTGTAACAACTGCAATGTCTTGTCGCCACTCATGCTCTCGCAGCCAGCAGCTAGTATCAAGTACATGATTAGCTGGCCCCTGAATGGACATGAAATCAATAACAGATAAATAAGAAAAGCAATATGAATAGCGGAGAAGTCAGATATGGTTAAAGTTGGGACAAAAGATCAATCCACAGGGTATAGTATAAAGCCATACCTCCCATTCTCTGATCTAGAAAAACCATCTCAATTATACACAAAGCCATAGAGTTTCAGACAAGTTTTAGTAACATGTTTTCTTTATAGACAAACAGCAATGTTCATATATAAATTTATGCAACATTAAAATCTATGGCAGAGCACTTGCAATTATACTGCACCACTATGATATGCAATAACTCTCACTTACTTGAGACGGTTGAGTCCAAATAGTTACCCTCCCATGGAAATTTGCTATCAATAATGCACGAGGACAACAGGTGGGGGACCATTCAATGAACTGGACAGAATCACGAGGAGAATCTGTGAAGGCATACAGTTCAACTGATCAAATTTTGAAACTTATGATACAAACACACTCATACACATATAGTAAACCAACTCAGTTCAGGAACAAAAAGCCATAAAATCAAACAACACAAATAGAACAGTAAACTGTAACATCCATGAATCTATAAGGTGGATTAACATTAAAATACCTGCAATGACATTGAATACTGCACATTCAGTCGGCCTCTCTGGGATCACAATGTGTATAGGAATCCAAAATGGTGGATTTCCAGTTGAGCTTTGGAGAAAAGAAACACTCATAACCATTACATAATTGCCAGCAAAAGCAAACATACGAGGGTGCTAACAAGCCAAACTAACAACTGAATACTAATAAATGTGCAGTATTAGACATAATGTGACTGTTTAGGTATTTAAATTTAATATTTGAACAAATATTAGAAGCATAATAATTAAAAGATATAAACATTAGAAATCATTATGCAAAGCTTATTTAGTATGTGAATAAGTTTATTTGCCAAGAGAACTATCCATTCAAATTTGTTTGTGGGTCTTCTTAACAAATGAATGTGTATAGAATGCACATATTATACATGCTGATATTTATCAAAAGGTATGGTTGCAGCCGTTCTCTTAACACATTTTTTGCCAAGAGCACACTATCCATTCATATTTGCTTGTGAGTCTGCTTGACAAATGAATGTGTATAAAATGCACATAATATATATGCTGATATTAATCAGAAGTTCTGGTTGCGGCGGTTCTCTTAACACTTTTTTTGCCAAGAGCACTATCCATTCAAATTTGCTTGTGGGTCTGCTTAACAAATGAATGTGTATAAAATGCACATAATATATATACTGATATTAATAAGAAGTTCTTGTTGCAGCCGTTATCTTAACACTTTTTTTTATGAACCCTCTAAATGTAAGACAAAACTTAAAGTTGATTGACAAAGTCATTGCCAATAAATGAGTAAAGTAGGCAAGAGCAAGAAAAATATTATGTAAATCCATCAAAAACATAAGTTCTAAGAGTAAGGCACAGGTAAATATACAAAAAAAAAAATATAGTCAATAATATCTTTTCCTAGTGCTTCTTCCGGCCCATGTACAACAGTAGAATAAAAGCAATGGTGGAAGGTTGAATTTAAAAACATTAATCAAATTGTCTTGAATTTATCTGTAAATTCTAAAATGCAAAGGATCCAAAATGATTATTCAGCACATAATCAAAGATTTTCAGCCTGGAAATATGATCAATGGATAAAACAAACCTTGGAATTCTTGCACATGTTTCTGAAGCACAAGCTATAGCATTCAGTTTTCCACACCAGGAAACAGCACTACAAAGAAAATCAAGAAGTTCTTTTAAAAAGGGACAGCAGTAGAATTAAAATAGCACAAGCCAAAGCAATAGCCAAACAAATTCACTTTATTAAAATGCTCAGAAAATCAAATACATAATCTCAATTTTATTACAACAGATTCACAAGCTACTGACCATGAAAAGTCAGGCCCGTATTAACTTAGAAATTGTTGTGACTTGTGAGGTGATCAGCGCATACCCAGTCATAAGAATTATTACTGAGCACCGGTGAACCAGCATCCCCCATTATGAGGGAAGTTGGCCATCTACATATTTTCTAGTTCCCAAAGATGCTCATATAATTATTTTAAGTGAGATGAAGATTTTCAAGCTTATATTGATATGGAGATAAATGAAACAGTTTAATTCTATTTCAGACAATAAAAAAATATTAAAATAAAACTCCGACAGAAAATGATAGCAAAAGCATAAGCATGGACTGATGCAGTGCCCTCTTGTACTACTATTGAAATGAAAACATTGTGGGTACCAAAGACAAGATGTTTACTATGTTGATTTCCAAGCAACATAGAAAGGTTATGACTTGACTGATAGTACAATCTCCATAAATATCTTCCTATGATAATTTGGAGCAATCAAACGAATATGCAAGAATAATATTTCTTTAAAACATTCTAGCCCAAGATAAAAACTGAAATTTTCTCGATCCACATTATCAAGAAAAGCTATACTTTGAATTTTATATTGTTTCGCAATTATCTGGCCCAGACATTAAAATTATGATTTCCTTGAAAGGAAAATAATTAACTGAGCCAGTATTATCCAAATAAGTATCACAGACTAGAAAGGTATCCATGAGATGAACAAAATTCAAAAGACATAAAAGGACATTTTCACTACAGTGGTCAAACGAAATGGGAATCCTTTAGACATATTTATAATCCTTTCAGACTTACATGATTCTGTTTGCCTGCCATCCTATTATAAAAATACAGTATTTTGAACTTCTAACACTCATGGTATGCATTGTTATATATCCTATACCGTCAAGATGTGGATGAGCTTCTACAGTCGCCTAAGCCTTTGTACCTAAATTGACTCAAGGCTCGAAGGTTGTCTACCGTCATTTTAGGAATGCTCATATACCGAGTTGTGAGATTTAGGGATCATCTTGGACATTATCCAATCACAATGAAGTAATTGAGAATGAAACAATTTGGATAAAGTTAGACAAGGCCAACTTTATGGTAACAAAGAAGTGTAGAACATATTCCATATCATCTCGAAAGTGTTGAGTTCCCTATAATACTGTAGGTGTTAAAAAGACAAGTCTGTTGTTAATCAAAACCAAAAATTTATGGATAAAAATGGATCAAGTCAAAATTTTCAGTACTTCTTACCTTAACAGAATTAGTTGTCGTAATCTACATCTAATTTTGCTATGAATAGGAGAACGGTCCAAAACCAAAGATACTTGAACTCTCTGACTTCAGTCATCCTAACTTTGAGCCAAAACAAATCCTATTCACAGTTTTACTATTTCTAATAGGGAGGCCTCCTTCTTGAAAAACCTATTTGGTAGTCAACAAAATTTTCTGGTCAAATCCTCTGATTGGTGACCACACATCAATGTGTGTATACCACTTTAAATGAGTTCTGCTGTGCCTGTCTAAGGTTGGTTTAACAATAATGGGTACATATTTCTAGACTATTGTGTGTCAATTTGAAGTTTCATATGATACTTATCCATGGATTCAGCAAGAACAACGAAGAAAGAACTTTGGGGCTGTTTGTCTTTTATATTGTTTTCTGGTGTATTTGGTTGTGATGAAATGTAACTATTTGTGGAGCTTTATAGTAGTAAATGGTCTTAGACATTCTTTTCGGCAAATATCTTTCCCTGACAAGCAGAGATAGGAGCACTATTATGTATTAGTGCTTCCTGTTTACACTTAATAAATTATCTTATTTCAGCAACCAGATAACATATATAAATAAGTGAACTTTGACGTTTCCAAAGCTTATAGTCAAGGAAAGCCCCCAAGCACCACTTGAATACAGTTTTGGAAAGAAGGAAACATTATGAAATATACCAGAACAATAACAAATTAGAACTTTAATTTGAATCAAGAACAATTTCACTGACTAATGAAACTCACTAATTAACTTTCTTCTCTCCTATACTATTAGAGCACCAGTGGTATACTCTCATTGTCATTCTACTCTTCACCAGCTGCTTCTTTACTATTAAGTAGCTTGCCAACCACAACGAAATTTAATTCTGGTTCCTATCCTCTCAAAATACCATATGTTCTAGCCCCATACAAGAATCTAGTCATGACTAGACGAATTGGTCCATCCCACTGTCCGTACACAACTATTGTACAGCTGGGGCACACGAATCTCTGGCATAAATATCCCTTGATACTGGATACCTTGAGGTAGGATCTGGTATCCAAATGCCGTACAGATTATCTACATGGCATAAATCAGAAAACAGAGTAGTCAAATCTCCTACTCTTAGCCGGTTTTAGAATTTGGACTTACGGTTTAAGTCAACCCCACAATTACTATATTATACAAAGGGGACCCTCCATTATCAATTACACACTAGGTTTCAAAATGTAATAACAATCATGATTCTAGTTCCATTGCATCATTGTCATCATGTATATCGTAGAAAATGTAGACAAATGAGGTTGATGCAGTCACAATACCCCAAAAAAAACCCTGATTCTGCATCCACGAATGAGGTTACTAACAGTTTTTTAAAGACCTTGGCTGCGCATAGTTCACCCCCAATACTTTACATCTTATCGTGCCTTGACAGACATGGCCGCACAAATACCTTCGCTGGTAGATCACCCCTCTGCTCCATCATCATCATCAGGGTACACCAGGTGTCATCTCAAACACCATTTAAGATTTTTAAGCAGCACATCATCAATTCCTTTGACAGCACTGCACTAGTTTTCTTGATATTCTCCCCACATATAAACACCAAATCCAGAACTTTTCAACAGAAAAATACTAAATATTATGAAACTCATTCAACGGAAACTCCAGATCAACTGGTTGACATGACTTCAATCAAACATTTATTTTTCTCAATTCTTCAGGCTATTATGTTTCCAATTAGACGCAGACACTTTTTTTCTTCATCGTAATTGTTTTCCAAATTATACAGGGCAATATTTTCTCCTTCCGTTTCCCTTTCATTTAAACAACACTAAGCAACTATTTAATAAACACGAAAGCATGCCCCCCGAGAATCCTAAAATCAATGAAAGAATCAAGTTCAAGCGATAAGTATTTCCGTTGGCAACATCCTCACACTATCCTCTTCAGTTTAATCTAGCTCCCACTTCCTTTAGTCAACAAATCCAATTCTTCAAGCCAACACATGTACTAAATCAGACGAACTTTAAAACACAGCAAAATCTTACTCCTATAGGTACGGTTAAAGACTAACGCTAGCTATATCCGATGCAGAGAAAGAGTTTGCTAATTACTATTCAAACCCAACACCGACAGTAAAATTCAATCCATGAAACGAATCTCGAAGCACTGCAGTGCAGAGATACCTGAAATTGCGACAAATTTCAGGCACACTCATTTTGTAGAGCAAATTAGACTTCGGTTGGCGGAGCCTAATGCAGAAGACAGTAGCAGGGACGACCGATTCCTGCTCCATTGATTCCTCTTCTTCGCAACTCACTGCTTCATTCGTCTTCGCGGAACCCTCCTCTGGCTCCTTAGTAGCAGCAATTTGATTCATAACCGAAAAGAAAAGGCTCTGATATATATATGTATATAATATTTATGCAGGAACGAAGAGAAAAAGAGGCGCAAGTGACCGAAAGTCGCAGTTGATGGCGACGGATGAAGAGAAAGAAAAGACGTGATTATGAGTGGGGTTACTGTGCATTTACATTTGAGAAGTGATAGCACTCTTGCACACTGTTTTTGTGTATTCTGTGTGCTCCTTCAATTTTATTTGAAATCATAAAATTAGAATCACATTATGTACCATAATAAAAAAAATTCACAAGTTCTAACAAGAAAGTTGTTAAAAAGCTTAACCGTGTATAAATTAATTTTAACTTTAAGTAACAATTTGGTTGTTATGAAGAAGATCATAGATGGCGTGGTGTTAGTGAAAGAAGAAGTTGAAGTTGGTGGTTGGATTCAGTGCGTTTTATTTTTGGGGATTTGGTTTGCATTATTGGTTTGAGACGAAGAAAGTAAAAAGGTTTTTGCATGTGTGGCACTTATTTATTGCAACCAAAAGAGGGCACAGGAGTCGTCGGCAGAGGCATGTGTCTGCTTCTTTTCTCTCTATCACCCAAAATATCGTCTTCATGCAAAATCACATAAATAAATTTAATCCATTTCATGCCAGTGAAAAATTGGTTAATAATATATTATTTAAATTTATTAATTTCACAGAAATTATTTGTGTTATTAAATATTCATTTGAAAAACGTAAAATACTGGGTGAATATTGTTGGGTAGATGTTATGTCAAAGTAATCGGCCCCCAAGGCCAAGTGTAGAATAAGACGCATCATTATTAAAAAATACGTTGTGTAAGACCCTTGTTTGGTCAACCCATTCAACCTTTTCCCATTTCAATGCTTTGATGTATATGCATAACTGTATAATGTTCATACTTAATGTTTCATCAATGATATATATATATATATATATATATATATATATATATTTAATAGTTTTATATTATTTCGATCTAAGATAATTTAATTATAAGCAGAAAATCGCAATAAAATTTTAAACTTTAAAGCATACATTATATTTACTTGATTTATATGACTGACTGAAATGGAAAATTACCTTGTACTTCGATTGCAAGTTTATATAGATACAATTTAAGAAATTAATCTTTTAAAGGTATATTAAAATACGTCTTGAAAGATCGAGGAAAAATATAAAAAAAATTATTTAAAGTGTATTTTATCTCGACTCTTAAGGTTAAATATGTTTTTTTTCTCTTAACTTTTATTGAATTTTGGAATTAGTCCATTTCGAAACTTTGGATCAATTTAGTCTTTTTCCTTTCGAAATACTGTTATGAAACGCACTTGAAATGTCAAATAAACTTAACTAAATTTGATTAAAATGATTAAATCTACGTATTTCGAGAAATGAAGGATTAAATTAGTCTAAAAATTTGAAATGGACTAATTCCAAAATTCACTAAAAATTAAGGAAGTAAAAACATATTTAACTCTAAATAATATATTAGGTGTACTAGAACAAACAAAACTACGATGAAATTTGAATTTTATAACCAACAATACTTATTAATAATAATTTATCTTGATAATATTATTTCAACTATTTTATATTACAACAACACATAATGATAATATTCTAACAAAATCAAGATACATCCTAATTTCAAAGAACCTCTTGACCAAACACTAAAAAAATATGAATTCATGGAACGAATAATTGAGTAATGCAAAAAGGATCTGATACTAATATCCTTGAAAGAATAAGAAGGAATGGAGCTCCTTGATTATGAAATATGGTGGCACCCCAAAGGATGCTATAAGTATTATAACTCTAGGTGTCTATTTTAAATTAATTTTATTGAATACTTTTACCAATAATGCATATGCCTAAGTAAATGTGATGTAACGATGTAACATTTTTTTTCTCGTCTCAGCATTTTAACAAATCAACTCTAATGATGAAGAGTATACAATCCCAAAAATTATGGAAAAAAAAAAGCTTAAACTATTTCAATGAAAATAAATAAGAAAAAATATTAAGACCGAAAACAAAATTAAACTAACTATTTTTGAATAATAAGGTGTTGTAGTCTCAAATAAAACTCTATTTTCTCATTATTATTTTTTTTATTTTTTTTTTTGAAGTTGAAGAGATTAATTTTGAATGGAACGTCATTTTCCCCGTCATTCCACGGTTTCAAACATGAAGGCATATTTTAAAATAAAAGACGTGTTGTTTAGCTAACTCTTCCTATTCTTTGACAAAAGAAAAAAAAGTGTGTTGACTGAGAGCATGTTATTTTCATTAGTCAAAGATATGAGTTAATTAGACTATAATGGAAAATTTTACGTTGTTATATATGTTGTTATTTTATAGGTGCACAAAATGGTTGAAATTTGAATGAAAATGATTGTTGTAGTGGTAATGCAAGATTATAGTAATTATGTAGCCGCCACAAGTCATGACTAAGCAATCCATGGTTTTTTTCAAGTTCCAATCTAATCATTTACATTATTTATTTGTTTTTTAACCAATACCAAAGAACATGAGAAATCAAACAAATTAGATTAGTTGAATTAATTTGGTTTACTTTGTATACAAGTTTTTAAATTGAATCATCACAACAAAAAGTAAATTATTTGCAGTTAATCATTTTTAGTTGAATATAGACTGTTCTTTTAATACTTTCTTCACAAAAAGTAAATTATATGCAGTTAAAACTCTGTTACATCTTTTGCACCTTCTTCCATTACAATTTTCCTCACCACTTTGTTTCTCTCCACATTTCAGATTCTGCGTGCAACGATGAAGACAACAAAGCCCACAAGCCTAATAAGGTATGGGTCTTGCTAATCAGTGTCCTAAGGGTACCAATTAAGGATAATTAATATATATTGGATTCTACAAAAATACATAAATAAGTGTAATATTAAATAAAATCTGATCTAATAACCATTAATACAACTTTATTTTCTTTAAAAGATAAAAATACTCATAAATATTGTACATGTGTATTTAATATTTTATTTAATGTTCACAAATAAATTTTAAAAACTAATTAAATAATAAAATAACTATATTTTAATGTTGTTAAAATTTAAATTAACAAAAAAATAGTGTTAAACATCTAAAACTTAAAAAAAAACATAAGAAAGTATAAATTAACAGAAAAATCAACAAAAAAAATACTGTTAAACATCTAAAAATTGTTACAAAAAAAGAATAATTAAAGTGTCAATTAAAGACATAATTGATTTTTTTCTTTTTAGTAAAGACCTTAAAAATTCCAAAAACTTGTCCTGTAATAGTAAGTTATTGTCTACACATTTAAAAGGGTATTTTTGTCTTTATAAAATTTATTATGTGCATTTATACTATTTTAATTACTGTATTTAATTATTTCAGCTTTCAATATAAAAATGATGATATAAAAGCACATTTATTATTCCTTAACCAGTGCCTTAAGGGCACTAGTTAGCATTCTCCATAAGGTAGGGTATTGCCCTCTCCCAAACCTTTTGTATTTTATAACATTTTTAACCACCCTTCTACATTCCGGAAATAAAAAGAAATTTTGGGAAAATAAATTATGAAGTGCATGAATAAACACACCAACTTTCAATAATAGAATCTCAAAGTATAATTTTTTCTAGACATACCCTTTACTATTTCCACAAGAAACACTCGTAAGTTTGTTATTTACTTTGTCTTCAATATCCCAATATAAGTATTTGGAAAACTCAAGTTAAATATGTGTATAAAATAGTAATAAATACTATAATGAATATGTAATAATTATATCGTGAACAGTAGTCTCATAAGTTTTTACTAAGGGTGACAAAAGAGCCCGTCGTCAAAAAACGGGTTGGGTCGGGCGAACCCGTGAAACAGAAACGGATCAATAATCACAATCTGTCCCGTATAGGACTGGCTAACGGATCGGGCCGGGCTGACCCGTCTAGTTTTTTTTTAATTTTTTTAATTAGTTTCCAAATTTTTTAATTTGTTTTATTTTTTAAATTTGTTTATATATACATATAAATTATTATTAAAGTCATATTTAATCAAATAAAATATTATTTTAACTTTTAATTATTAGTTAATATTTTTAATTAGATAAGTTAAAATCATTATTAAATTTACATATTAAATTATTCAATTATAACTAATAATTCAAACTTAATTTGTAAGTGTTAGTGATTTAAATTACAATACTATTATATATTTATACATTTAAAATATATAATATAAAAAATAATATTTTTAATTATTTTTATTTTATTTTATTTTTTTAAAACGGGTCAACGGGTCAGAACAAACTGATCCGTACTTTGGCCCGTCAAGTTGACGAGCTGGGCGGGATGGGCCAAAACGGGCTGACGAGTTGAAATCTTCAACCCAGCCCATTCCTTTTAGCACGGGCTGACGGGCTGGCCCGTTGGACCCAACCCGTTTTGCCACCCCTAGTTTTTACCTGGTTGATTTTAGTTACTTAGATAATTACTTTTCTTTAGCTATTTAGAATTTTGCTAATTTATTTTATGTCATAATCCTCCTGTTAGTCGTGTTAACCTTTATCTGGACCTTCAATTAGGGTTGTGATGTGTATTATTGTTGTGATTGATATGTCTCTGCCAACATAACTTCATCTTGGGTTGTTGAGTTGTTATGGTCGAGATGTGTGTATCGTCATGGTGTTATCCTAAGTTGATGAGATCGTCTAAGTCATACATGACACATCAACTCCCATACTCAATATGTTTCGAATATGAAAGTCTAATTTTGTAAGAAAAAAAAATGTATTCTTTAATTATCTTAACCCTTATAAGTATAGTTGTCCCCTAATCTCTATAAGAACAATGACAAAGAGACTTGATTGACATGTGTCAGAGAGGTTTGTTACTTGAGAAGGGCAACAATCTAAGTGAGAGTCGGGTGCTCTTCAAGCTTTATATGTCACAAAATTTTGAAGTTAAAACCTTCTCTCTAAATTTTTTTAGATGATTATAGTAATTGGTTTGATGACCTAATTAGTTAGTTATCCTTAATAAACCAAATTAGATTATACATCGCTCCATTCTTGTCTTTATTTAAAAACTTTAAAACGAGTTTTTTACATATATCAATAAAATAAAATAAAGAATATCCACATTATATAATTAAGATTTAATTAAGTTTTCAAGTTTTCATAAATTTAAATATTTTTAATTAAGTTTTTATTAATTTTGTCTTTTATAAAACATTTAAAATTGTATATTTTTCAATTAAGTTATTATTATTTAATTTACTGTTGAAGTAATATTTGTTATAGTGCTAGACCAACTTGTTTGTATGGATAAAAAAATGTGAGTCTTATTAGTTAATATAAAATAATATTATGGTTAATGGAAAATGATGTTTTACAAACATTTATATATTTTTTAATACAAAATGACAAATCAATATAATAATTATATTATTTTGACAAAAAATAAAATAGTAGAAACTTAATAAAAAAACTTATTACTAATTTAATTTATAAAATAACATTTTTTCCACAAAATAAGAGTATGGCATTGACCCGAGAAAGGTGGAGATTTAACTAAAATTGGTAAAGTCAGTTTCTACTACAGTGTGACCAAGTGGGAACCGGCGCAGGCATATGTGACTGTTTATAATTTCATTCAATTTTTGTGATTAATTTATAGAAAAAATATTATGTACATTTGCATGTTATTTGTAGATTAATCAAATTAGGATATTTTTAATCATTTAAAATATGTATAATATATGGCTGTTAAAATGAACTATTTGTTCTAGAGTTAAGATATTCACACAAACAAATCACTTGTATATTTTGAAAGAACACTTCTATTGTTAAAAAAATATGGCAAAAGTTACTTATATAAATAATATTATTTATAAGAAAAATAACAGTTTTCATTAAGTAAAACATGTCGTTTTAAATTACTCTCCTAAACCAGAACATGTTTGATCAAATAAACCAGAACCAGTTGAGGTAAATAGATCCCATTGAAGGGAAACACATTTCAAGAACATATTTATTATACACCAAACATCTTTGAACAAAATAATATGAATGAGAAAAAATTGTACGAAGAGTGAAGCAACAGATATGAATGAGAAAAAGATAAGGTGAAAGGTGGGCGTTGAAAATGGTGTGGAGAATTTGCGACAGAAAAATTTTCCATTTAAATATTCACTGGCCGGCTGGCGGCTGTATTCCACATTTCCTTGCTTTCAGATTTCAATAGTGTGAACAATAATAAACTCTATTTTCACATTCCATCACATTTCAGCTTTTGTTTCTCATTGTTCATTCAACTTTAAGCCGTAGTTAGTACTACAACACCTCTCTTTCTACCTCAGTTTTCGAATCAACCCATATACACTTCTGTTTCTACCTCAATTTTCAAATCAACCCATATAAGGTGCCCATTTCTCAATCTCAAGAATAACACTCTTTAGAGAATAAAATAAAATGAAAATACTGTTTTACTTTGTTTCTGAATTTGCTTTTGTTAAAAGTTCAAATCTTTTTAAAAAAGGTTTCTGGGTTTTGTTCTTCAGTTTCGTGTTTGATTCTGAGTTGGAGAGACGGTGCATGGCGTTTTTTTTTTTTTTTTTTTTTTTTTGTATATATTAAAATTTAAAGAGAAGGTCTAATTTTTAATTGGGTGGCCGTGCCTGCAAATATCTCTGTCTCTTAATAATGTTATGTTAGAATGTTAGATTATGCAGATTGCAGAGTATACGAGGATCATTATGACTTGTGGCTGCTTTGGAGCCAAATCTACTAAGAAAAGACGTTCTTCTAACGTTGCTGGCGAAATTGATGGTGAGGATTTCATGGTTTGATATTTTCATATTTTAACAATGTTTTTGGCAATTTCATTATCATTTTTGTGTGCTAAATATTGTAAATAATTTCGTTTTAATGGTTCTGTGGTCAACTGTTATTAACTGGCAATATGTTCATCTATAGAATTCCTTTCTTACCATATTCATATGTATTCTTTTGTTGTGCAGGTTACCCCCTTGATAATGTTAAGCAATTTTCAGACACAGAACTGAGATTGGCAACTGATAATTACCACTCAAACAATAAGATAGGACGAGGAGGTTTTGGAACAGTTTACCTGGTATTTGTTCTTATGCTTGCATGAAATCAATATGAATGTTACCCACTTAAGTTCTTCATTATGGGACCAACCATAATACATTGTTTTTGGGTTATTAAGAATATCATCACACATACACTCCTTTTTCCTCTTCTTTCAGCATTAGGCCTCTTGAGGAATGACCAAACATGTATACATAGGGCATTTTATCATTCTAGGTTTTTGTTGATGTTAAGCATTCTAAAAACCCATCATGTGACAATTTTTCTAGGGAACCTTAAGAGATGGAAGACGTGTAGCAGTGAAGACTCTCTCATTTTGGTCAAAGCAGGGAGTTCGTGAATTTTTGACTGAAATAAAAACTTTGTCAAATGTTAAACATCCAAATCTTGTTGAATTGATTGGATTCTGCATCCAAGGACCTAGTCGTACATTAGTCTACGAGTATGTGGAAAATGGGAGCCTTAACAGTGCACTACTTGGTAAATATATCAAATGCTTGCAGTAAATTATGAAGTCACAAAGTAACACCAGATACAGATAAGAGAATGAAATGTGCATGTAACCTTTATTTCCTTTTTCCTTCCTTTGTAGGAACAAGGAATGAAAACATTAAACTAGACTGGAGAAAAAGATCTGCTATCTGTGTAGGTACTGCTAAGGGTCTTGCTTTTCTTCACGAAGAACTTTCACCACCAATTGTGCACAGAGACATCAAAGCTAGTAATGTACTACTTGACAAAAATTTCAATCCCAAAATAGGTGATTTTGGGTTGGCTAAATTATTCCCAGATGGTATCACTCACGTTAGCACAAGAATTGCTGGAACAACGTATGTAAAGAGTTTTTAGAATACATAGTTCAGGCAATTCCAATGTTAAGAATTTTTACACTGTCATTTGCTCACAAATTGACCTATATGTTAAGTTTATGTCATTTTGCTTGTGTCATTCTGTCTGTTACCCAAATACTTATCTCTACATTGTTATTGGATTAAACATACTTCAATTTTTGCATTTCATGAATTGGTCAATTTATGCTTGAACTATTGATTATGATCTCATTGATACGATACCTGCTTTGGTTTATATTTATGCAGTGGTTACTTAGCACCAGAATATGCAATAGGTGGCCAGTTAACCAAGAAGGCTGATATATACAGTTTTGGGGTTCTTATACTTGAAATAGTTAGTGGCAGAAGCAGTGCCAGGAGGACAAACGGAGAAGGATCACCCAGATTCCTCTTGGAATGGGTACATAAGTCTGTGTTTTATGAGTTATTTTACAACATTATATATTTCATGTTCAATAGACATCAGGTTAATAATATTTAGCCTATGAAGTCCTGTCATATCCTTGTTTATTCATTATCTCTCCACTACCTTGTCCCATGTAACCTAATACATTGTGTGTTCCTAAAAATGGGTCATCTTTGGTTTTAGTTCTTTAAAATCATGAGTTTACATCCATTATACTTTTGCAACTTCTACTAGGGTTATATTTTGTTAAGGACTAAAGTTTGGATATTTAAGAGAATTAGGAACAAAAACATTTAATTTTAAAAGTTCTGAGACTAAAAAATCAAAGACGACTCGGTTTATTAGGGATTAAAAACATTGGGATTCCAATTTACAAAAAATGAAATCTAGAGTTGAAACAGTGAAACAGAATGATAAAGAAGAAAAGTTGATTTTAGAAGATGATGAATAATATCTTGAATTTATTTGTATTTGACTTTGATGGTATTTATTTTTGCTTATGCTATTGATATTGTGCAAGTTTGGAGTGTAGATGGTGATAGTTATTTGGTGTAACAGGCCTGGCAACTTTATGAGGAGGGGAGATTGTTGGAATTTGTAGATCCAGAAATGGAAGAGTTTCCTGAGGAAGAGGTACTGAGATACATGAAGGTAGCACTTTTCTGCACCCAGTCAGCAGCAGGTAGAAGACCATTGATGATCCAAGTTGTTAATATGCTATCCAAGGCAATCCAACTCAATGAGAAAGAACTTACAGCACCAGGATTATTCACAGATGAAAGAGACTCTTCTAGTAGGAACTCACAACCTGTCCCTTTTATTACCTCTACACATGGTGCTATTACTCAGGTCACCCCACGGTGATGTGCGTTGCAGAGTTGTAAATGTAGTAAAAGAAAGTACTAGTTTTTGTTTTCTAAATATTGTTTGATTGTCTTACGTTATTTTTTTACAATATAGGTATCAAAAAATATAACATGGCATGAAAGCAATTTCGTGCTACTGCATGTCGAAACCTGTAGAGTATGTCTGCTTATCTTGCATTACTTTTATTGATTAAGTGTTCATGTGATTACTCCTATTAAGGGCTTTCTATTTCTTCCTTGGTAATAAATTCAACCGTACCAAGACAGTGACTTCGAGTTCTTACGTGAAAAAGATAATGTAATAATATGCAATTTGACTTAAATAAATGGTAGATTGATTTTCACTTTTCAATTTATGAATATTCTTTCATTTTCATAAGTCAAATCCTAAAACTTTTGCTAGCAGGAAGTCGAGCAACTGGACAAAGTTTAAAACCTGAAGCATTTTCCTTGTATAAAATATATGAAGTTGAGTTTATACCAATTTACTGACACATGATAACAATTTACATCATTTCACCAAGTGATATAATATCCGAATTCTAAACACGTCACTAAATTATTTATGGTGAGAGGTAAAATACTCACCAATCTTCACCCATCTTGTCAATAGATTTACTTAATCAAATAAGAATAATTATATTCTAAATCTTCATTAATATAATTTAATTTTTATCTAAACTTTTTATTTTTAGTCTTCAACTCTTAACCTTTTAAATAATTCCAACAACTACAGATACGGTATATCAAACCATAGAATATCTTTAATGATTTTAATATAACATGTGCAACATGTATTAGTATTATTACATATCTTGAATAAATATGAAATAAATCATTTTCAAAAAATTTAAAATTTCTAAAGACCAAAATCAGCCATTTCTAAAGCATTTCTAAAGCAAAAACCAAATCTAATAAAGACTAATAAAATTTTATTTTACAGCAGAGATAAGAAAAGTAGGATGAAGTACATACATATTATCAACGGAAACTTTAAACACCGGAAAAGAGTCTGTTTGACACCACCAGCCAGCAATCCCAACAGATACTTTCTGTCTAAAAGGATGTATTAACCCATGATCATTGAATCTCCACGTCATAATTGTCAATGGATTTAATTCATACAAAACCTTAAAGTTGGTAATAAAATGTAACCAATAAGCATTAGAAACTAATAACAGGGCAAAAAGATTCATTAAAGACAGCAGGTGGAGAAAGAGATGGCAGAGGATTGAAGGGGAACTGAGGTATGATAAGAAAAAATCATGCAGCAGCCTGCTCCTCAGTGACAGGAGCTTCTTTCTGGGGTTCGTCAGCAGCGCCATTAGAGGCGGCATCCTTTGGTTGTGAAGCAGTTGCACCTTCTGCTGCAGATCCAGTTGCTTTTGATGCTTTCTCTTTTCCATCCTTACCGTCTTTAGCATCTTTAGCAGGAGCAGGTGGCGGAGGAATCATGTGAGGTGGTGGTGTATGCTTCAGCTTTAACAGTATTTGCCGCAACCTAGACAGATCCGTGGGTTTGCCGGGCTTTGGGCCTTGAACGACTGTAATTGATGGCTTCTTGTCCTGATCCTTTTTGCCTCTTTTCTTTTCAATGTTGGGAACTTCACGAGGAATGAGCTCTGCAATTGCTTTCCAATAAGCTTTGTCTGCCTCCTTGTGAAACTTCTCTTGATTAGCCAAGAATAACTGCTCCACAGAAAAATGCCATTCTCTATTAGAACAGTAAAAGATACATCTGGCGCAAGATGATGTCCTAATGCAAGTAAAACTTACCTTCTCCCTCTCTCTATTTTGAACCTTGCTAGACTCAACATTAACCTTCCTCTTCTCATAAAAAGCAACCTTGTACTCCTCAGCTTCTTCAATAATCTTCAACCTCATTTCTTTTTCTCTTTTCTCCTTCTCTTCTAGCAGAATGGCATTTTGACTGCACAAGGAAAGCCAAAGGCATTCGTTTTTTATGACAACTGAGTTCAGCAAACTTACAAAAGATGTTAAATTTCATTGGCATATATCAGAGATCGAGAAAACGATGTTCTATCATCAGGTTCAGAACTATTTTGCCCCCAATAACTACATAAAGTGGAGATTTAGATTAATCACAATAACTTTTTTGTGGTTAAAATTATTTAATGGCATTAAATTTATTAATGTGACATTAACATATCACCGTAAACATTTATTGCAAACGGTACCTGCCATTGGATATCTAAAATATAATAAACTTCATCGATCGGAAAAAAACATGTTGCCTGTTTAAGTCGTGCACCGTACAATTAACATAAGGATTAGAATCCTAATTTCAGAATTACTATTTGACCAGAATAATCAGGTAAACAAGAAAAAACAATGATAATTTGCATTTTCTTTTCAAGCCAGATCAATTGCTCTGTGTGTGATAAATCAAATATTAGAAGATCTCCATTCCCATATCAATGGCATGTGCGTTGGTAGTAAAATTGGAGAGCAATATTAGGATAAGAGCCACGTAGACATTAATTTCAGATACCAAGGTGCAGAAGCCAATTCTAATAAAAAGGCTATACTATAGCAAGATAGCGGGATGGCTGCCATTTTGAATATTACTAATTGTTATTACAAACTAGATACTTTTGCTACACACTAATATTCAAAAGCAAACAAAAAAATTAAAGAAATTCATGATAAATAGTAAGACAGTTTATGCACACAATCACCATCGGTATAGGAGCTAATAACAAGAATAAAGTAAACAAAAAATATGTAATAGAAAAATAACAAATTGAATAAAAACTAGCAGAAAGTGAAGTTGAAATGAAGAAATATATTGGAACACAAATAAAAGTCTGGCGTGAAGTAACACAGATCAAAAAAGGGTAAACTTTTTATAGAAAGGTCAAGGAAGAAGGTTTCAAATCCTGTTATGCATTTGAAGTTGTGTACGGGGTAAACAATGGGTTTTTGGACTCCCTAAATCATGGTACTGCCACCATAACACAAAAAACTGCTACTTTGACAACTATTACAGCCACAATGGTCGCTATTGAAAACTGGTTCGCTGGAATCTAGTACTCCACTATAGCACACCATTGACTACTATGAGAGCTACCATCATATCAGAGAAGAGAACAATGAAAAACCATATAAATCAAATCAAAGAGGGAAAATTCAGTTGTCTGTTCAAAGAATGCGGAACACACAGGTTAGTCAGGGTAAACAAAAATGTTTCAAGGGTATGAAGATATGATAGTAGCATCAGTTAACATACATTTACATGAGTTAAATTCCTTTTCAGATTTTATACACATGATAAATCAAGCTTATTTGCATAACCAGATAGCTAAATATCAATTACTTCCTCAAGCACATGGGAAGAAAAGAAAAGGAGATAAAAAAAATCAGCGACCTCGGTATACTAGGATACTGAATTAAACTGTATAAATATAAAGTATAACTTCTTTAGCACACTCGCAAAAAATCAAGATCAAGATTTATCATCGTTTAAGTTCAGTGTAAGTTGCTTGCCTGCTCTAAGCTCAACGGTCAACAAGGGTCAACTTTAGCATATGATCAATTGATCGTCTGACTCCCAAGGAAAAGGAATCAAAGAATGGTTATTTTCCAGCCAACATCTAGTAAAATTAAGTAATCACATAGACAAAACCCTAAAAACCATCAAATCACAGGGACAGAAATCAATCCGAACCGCACCATTAAAATTTTTCATACAGCGCAATTTACTCTAAAAGTACCTCATCTCACAATAATTATAGACTATAGAAATCCAACATCCATGAGTGAAAACTCAATCACCCACCCCTTCACTCATTATTCTCCAAACTTTCTCCATCCAAACATAGACTTACAATTGATGGATATAAATCAATTCCACCAGACTCCCTAGCATACAAAAATCGATACCCTAAATCTCGGCGAAATAATCACATATCTTACAACAGCTCAAGTAACTGCTTGAAGTAAAATCGTATCAACCTAAGTTCACCAATTCGCTTTCTACAAGAAAGATCAACCTCGCCCACTCCCGATTCCCAGTCCTGATTACTTACTAGCAACCACGAGACTCTTAGCGAGAAAAGCTCTGGATTAAAGGAAAAGCATCGCAGATCTAAACATATTCAAGTGAGATCCAACAAATTCACGAAACAGAAGAGGAAGTTGCAAACAACCACTCACCGGCGCCACTCGCGAAGAGCGTAGCCTTCCTCCGGCTCCATCTCGGTCGGCGGAGGAAGCACTGGACCGTCCGAAACGAAAACGCCGTCACCATCACCGTAGCCGTTTCCGTTTTCGTTTCCGTTCTCTACAGAAGCGGATTCGAAGGGAGACTGAGAGTAAGCGGGAGTCGGATCAGTAAAGCCGTAGATCTCCGGCGAAGCGGTGGCGGAGTGATCGACGGCGACGTCACCATCGGCGGAAAAACCACCGGTGAAGGAGGAGTAGCCGCCGTAGCCGGAGAAGTTGTCCTCGTCGTCGTCGTGTTGATGAGTAGAAGAAGAGTTGACGTTCAAGTCGTCGGTGAAGGCATCGAAGGAAGACATGTCTGCGACTGCGAATTTCTCTCTCTAAAAATGGTTTCTCTCTCTTCTGTTAAACGCAAATGATGGGAACACTGTTGCTTTGCTTTGACGGAGGTTCAACACTGCCTCTAAACTCTTCCACTTTTTAAATACTTAACGGTGAATAATAATACAAAACAAAATGTGAAAATTCATATTCAATCTATATATAAAAAAAAATACTATGAAAGAAATATATCTATAATAATATATAAATAGAATTTTCTTTTTTTTAGCACATTTTAAAATACTAATTTTATTCTTTAAAATATAAGGGTTAAATATATTTTTAGTCTCTTAACTTATAGTAAATTTTAGAATTAGTCTATTTCAAAACTTTAAATCAATTTAGTCCTTCATTTGTTTGAAATATGTGGATTTAGTCATTTTAATCAAATTTTGTTAAGTTTATTTAACATTTCAAACATGTTTCATAATAGTATTTTACTTAACATTAAAGCAAAAATGTGTCAAACAATATAAACAATTCAAATACAATCCTGAATAATGCTTGAAATGTTAAATAAATTTGACAAAATTTAGTTAAAATGACTAAATCCACGTATTTCGAAAGATGAATAACTAAATTGGTTCAAAGTTTCAAAATGGACTAATTCCAAAATTCACTCAAAGTTAAGGGACCAAAAACATATTTAACCAAAAATATAATTATTTATTAAATTTTGAATGTTACTTTTACAAATTTTTTTATAAAATCATCTATCTTTGCTCTTCTATTTTTCTTTATTTATCAACAGTTATTTTGTAATTTTTTTAATGATATATTTCACTTTATTTTTAATAAATATAATTTTATTTATATATTAACTTAATAGCATTACATTATCATTACCTATTAATATAATATCACGTATATTTCAAAAATGCGTACATACAAGCGTGACAGCACATAAAACAAAAATTTTAAAATGTAAGCATGGTAAACTTTTAACAACACCAAAAGTTGTTGCAACTCCTCTTTTAAGTTGAACATCCTCCAAGTTTCTCTTTATAGTGTAACGAAAAGTTACTCCGAACAATGCACAACTAATGAAGTTGATTGTCAAAGGGAGAAGCAGCTGAGTTGTGTCAGTGACTTGAGTGAAACATATGGGGAGTATGTTTTTGTTTGAAGCTTAACTTTTGGGTGTAACATTTTTACGCACATTACAAAAACGATTATCGTTTTGCTCTATATTAATTAATTTTGAAAGTGTAAATTTTTTCCTTAAATTTCCTCTTCCATTTTTTGCAAGTGTTTTAAAATTTAGCAAAACTAAAGAGTATTTCAAATCAGTTCCGTTCAATTCGGTTCAGTTCGGTTCGGTTAGGTTTAATTCAATTTGGTTCAATTTGGTTCGGTCCGGTTCAGTTCAATATGGTTAGTTTGGTTCAGTTTGGTTCGGTTCAATTTGATTCAGTTCACTCCAGTTCAGTTTGGTCTGATTAGGTTCAGTGTTGTTCGGTTCAATTTGGTTTGGTCCAGTTCGATTTAGTTCAGTTCGATTCGGTTCGTTTTAGTTCAGTTCAATAAAGAAAATATAATGAATTGTTAAAACATTTGTTAAATGTAAAATTAGAAAAATAAAATATGTACATAAGAGAAGTTTTTAAAACAACTGTTGGAAGACAAAAAAAGTTTTTAGGCTAACGGTTAAAAGTAAATTTTTTATACAATAATTAGTTTTTAAAATAATAATTAAGGGTAAAATTGAAATAACGAAATATGGACACAAAAGAGGGTATTCTCGTTATATATTGTTATAGATTAAAAAAATTAGTCTAACTAAACTTAATTATGATTATCTCTATTATATTAAAGTAACAAAAAAAATTAAACTATTTATAATAAAAAATAAATATTAAAGTAAAAAAAAAAATCATTGTCTTATAATATATTTTTTTAAATATTTAGGTTTTTACCCATTTCGGTACTCTATGTTCTCCACTTTGACAAAATAGTTATTTTCGTGAAAGGTGAATACAAACATTTTTAAGCTTTCTCTTTTGAATGTTGTTTTTATTGAAAGTATACAGTTTGTTTATGTTATTATTTATACACTTACTGTATTTAATTTGGGAAAAATTATTATGTTTCAATTGTTTAAGAAGGAGCTCACGATTGTGGTGTTGGTGCTAAAAAAGCTTTTGGATGTGACATTTTTTACGCACATTACAAAGCGACTCTTCTTTTGCTCTATATTAATTAATTACGAAAGTGTAAAATTTTTCCTTACATTTTGTACTCTTTTTTTCAAGGTGTTTTAAAATTCAGCAAAAGTAAAGAGTATTTAAGTTCAATTCAGTTCAGTTTAATTCGGTTCGGTTAGTTTCAGTTCAGTTCGGTTCAATTCGATTTGATTCGATTCAGTCCGGTTCGGTTCAGTTCATTATGGTTCGGTTTGGTCCAGTGCGGTTCGGTTCGGTTCAATGAGGTTAGGTTCGGTTCAGTGCGGTTAGATTCGGTTCAGTGCGGTTCGGTTCGGTTCGGTTCGGTTCGGTCTGGTCCGATTCAATTCGGTTCGGTTCGGTCTGGTTCGATTCGATTCACTGCGGTTCTATTTGGTTCGGTCTGGTCCAGTTCGGTTCAATTCATTTCTATTTGGTTCAGCTCGGCTCGATTCAATGCGGTTCGGTTTAGTTTAGTGCAGTTCGGCTCGATTCAGTGCGGTTCGGTTCAATACGGTCTGGTTCGGTTCGGTTCAGTTTGGTTCGATTTTGTGTGGTTCAATCCGGTTCGATTCAGTTTAATTTGATTCGGTTCGGTTCTATTCAGTTCAACAAGAAATATATAATGAATTATTAAAATGATTGTTAAATGAAAAGTTAGACAAAAGAGGTTTTTAGGCTAACGGTTAAAAGTAAATTATTTATAAAATAATTAGTTTTTAAAATAATAATTAAGGGTAAAATTGGAATAACGAAATATGGACACAAAATAGGGTATCCTCTTTATATATTGTTATAGATGAAAAAAATTAGTCTAACTAAACTCAATTATGATTATCTATATTCTATTAAAGTAACAAAAAAAAAACTAAACTATTTATAATAAAAATTAAATATTATAGTAAAAAAATTATTATTTTTTCATCGTCTTATAATATATTTTTTAAAATATTTAGGCTTTTATTGTAACATACCTCCAGGAATATTACTAAGTAAAATAATAATAAAAGGAAAACATACTCATATTCATTAAACATAATTTCCCAAAAAGGTAGGAAGTTTAAAACTTCAGTTATATCTTGCATCACACATGATTTAAAATTTATCACAAACCACTCATAGTTTTAAAACATAA
>Ga0214545_1000608_pt1:2500-59029 | contig 59029 bp, 32 predicted proteins | sample CNSS4metaG_FD_160064 | JGI IMG/M metagenome (GOLD analysis project Ga0214545, IMG submission 160064) | Root nodule microbial communities from cowpea collected in UCLA plant growth center, Los Angeles, California, USA - CNSS4 | ecosystem: Host-associated > Plants > Roots > Nodule... | reverse complement strand
TAATTTAGGTTGAAAAAATCAGGAATTAGAATCAATTATCATTAATAGGGTGATATGTTATGTATTATTTAATGAGGTGAATAGAGGAGTAAAGGGCATCGAAAACAGAGAGCCCATTTCGTGACAAGATAGACTCGTTCTAGCAGTTTTACTTGTGATAAATAACCCAAAATAATCTGATTATGTATAATTTGAACTTGGAAGAGTACACTCCTGATAAACCTAGACTCCAATATGTACACAGTGAATGAAGGAAATTCTGAAATTCAATATAGTATATTAATCAAAAAGCATCTCTAATCAAATATATATCCCATCAGTCTATTTATAACCCAATATCCAGAAACATAATAAACTATTTCTATTCTAAGTTGGAATAAGATATCCAAAACAGAATAAGATCCCTTAATCAAAGTAACAATAAAAAATTCCAGATGAAAGACTAATTGCGAGAGCAAAATCCTAAATATCAAATCTAATGGCCTAATCCACATCAATGACATTAACAAACGGTACAAATAAAGCAGCTCTTGTAGACCAACTATATACAAAATGTAAATAAAAAGAACCAACCTTTCTCCAGGGCCCTGCTTTTGAGCAAGCTACAGTTTGCTTGTCTACCTACACATCATTGGTAGAACAAAAAGAGCATGACAATGGTGACAAAAAAAATAAATAAATGAACTCTTCTATATCCATGAACATCAAGACACATAACATACCTCTTCAAACTTCTCAAAGTTTTGAGTATCTAATTCATCATTGACCTCAGGTATGAAAGCAGCTTTCATTTTGTACAGTTTGTCCCATTCAATGCCTTTGAACCATGGATGGGCCTGGACAAAATGATCAACCGCTCATTTGTTAATGTACAACTGTAATGTAAGGTAGATTGTAAAATTTAGCAAAGAACACACCACAACACCTTTATTTCATCGGCTCCTTTGGTTCCAAGCCTCTGCTCCACATTACACAGGAGTCTACAAATAAGATCTTTTGCCTCTACTGAAAGTTTAGCTTCTTCTGGAAATTTCAAATTAGTTCTCCAATTTACTATCTGCATATTGAAGGTGACGTACAACACAATTATAATTGACGAAGACAAAAAAAAATGTTACAATAAAAGGAACACAATGGAAAACAGTTAAACATTTCACGCTAATTGCCATGAGAAACAGTTAAATCTTGCAGAACACAATGGACTCAAAATCAGACATGGTGTAATCCAATTCATACTAAATGCATTATGAATTGGAATGGAATCCATTAAGATCAGATCTGCATGTTACCTTTCTACAAGTCAACATTGGTTCATCTGAGTAAAAGGGTGGATACCCCACAAGCATTTCATACATTATAGCTCCGAGAGACCACCTGGAAGAATTCACATAACATCAGAATGAACTGAAACTATAAAAAGTTCACAAGAAATTGGGGGCTTTGTGTAGACTTTTGAATGGAGAAGTAGAAGATATTATCTAATACCAATCACATTCCACGCCATATCCTTTCTTCAGTAGAACTTCTGGAGCAATATAATCAGGTGTTCCAACTGTAGAATAGGCCTGCGTTATTGCAAAGAAAGAAAGGCTTAAAATTGAGACAAAATCAAGTGTTCAACAACTTACATGTTAAATTATACCCTTTGATACAGGAAGGAAGAAATGAGACTTCAAATAACAAAAATGTATATTGACATATGGTGCGGATGATATTTTCTAAAAGACAGGGCACTAACACTTATTTATACTAAGACTTAGATTTACACTTCTAGTCCAAATAAAATAGCATAAATAGCACTAACCCCTATTTACTTTAGGGATGAGAATGGAATAGTAAAACCAAAACCCACCCATCCCATTGTCATCCCTAAACCCAAGAGGAAATGATGTAAAATTCAAGAATGCCAAAAACTTTCTCAATAAACACTGCAACCACAGCCTCCCTTCTTTGACCAACCTCCTATTTATACTACTAACTACAGAACAGTTAATTACAACTATAACTACTCTTAGTTCGTTAAAAATGTATTCCAGTTAGTTATAACTACTCTAACTGCTCCAAGTTAGTTACAACTGTGTTTGTATCCCTATCGTCATTTATGTTCCTCTATCTTCTCACATACACTTTCCTAATGAGAGGTGGTGTATCACTTTGATATCCACCTAAAAAATGCCTATAAAAATAAACATATCAACATCCAAAACCTGTAAGTAATTAACAGCGAATTGTCTATTTAATCCTAGAAATGGTTCTGGCCTGAAAATAAACAAGGAATTAAAATGATCATAAACGTATGTGGAAACTAATATTGAGGGTTAATATTGAGGGTCTTACAAGCATTCGTCGATTTTTCTGCCAATGCTGCAGTTGTTCCTGTTGAGTTCGTTTAGGAGCCACTGGACGTCCATCACTTTGGAGGGCTCCACTTCGATTAGTTCCAACAGAAAAGTCCTTTTCTTGAAGATTACTGCAGTCTAGTGGTTTACATAATCCAAAATCTGACAACTTCATGTGACCATTTCTATCTAGCAGCAAGTTGTCAGGCTTGATATCTCTGGAATGCATTTAAAAATCAAATCATCAAAAGAATTTATAGATCCAAAAGAAGACCACTCTAAATATCGGTGATCCATGTCATAAAAGAATACTACAATTTTCCATCATTTATGTTTGAGTTTACCTATGAATATAATTATGTTTGTGAATTGACTCTATGGCTAGGACAGTCTCCCCAACATAGAATCTGGCTTCATCTTCTGTCAGTATATCCTTCCGCATCAGCAATGTCATCATATCTCCACCAGGTAGATACTCCATTATGAGATATAAGTATTCCTCATCTTGAAAGGAACAATAAAGTTTAACAATGCAATTGCTGTCAACTTCAGCAAGTAGGTTTCTCTCAGCTTTTACATGTTCAACCTGAAAAAGTATCCAATAAGTTTAAGAAAGCACAATTTACTCCAACAATGTGATCATTTCAATACCTGGCCACGACGAAGCATCTCTGATTTCTTTAGCTTCTTCATAGCATAAACATGACCAGTGGCCTTCTCCCGGCAGACTCTAACCTATGAACAGATGGAATTGCAACATTGTAACAAATCATTAGACAAGTTTATATAATCAGAGTTTCAAAAAAATACTCATTACTTGCCAAAGAGGCTATCCAATAACAGCAATGTCTCCAAGCCAAATTCTTCATAAAACTTCACAGGTTACTCAATGGTGGAAACAGCTAATATGCATAAAACAAACTAGAGTTTTCTTTGCAACTAAAATAATTTATATAATTCAGCAATTCAGTAGAGTTTAAACCAGCACAATGTCAAAATACAATGGTTCTTTAAATCGTTAAATTGAAGGTTCTTGATTGCAAAACTTCATCATCACTATAAATTTTGAAATGCCGATATCCCTCTTTGTAAGACCACTTCTCCCTAGCATACCTTAGTTATATCCTTAATCTAAAAATTTCTAACATGTGTAGAAACAAGTGCAATATAAAAATGATGGGCCAATGGCAGTTGGGCCTCCAACTGAATTTTATGAGAAAGAAGGGGTTAAGGGTATAATTGAGAAGGAGAATTCTATTACAGAAACAGTGTAGGGGGACTAACAGAATGGACAACTGTAACAAGGGGATTGGAGAGGTAGGTATGGGGAAATCATGCAGAAGACATGGATATGAGAGAGGGGGAGGGGGGGGTGGTGGTGGAGAGCAAGGAGTGAGGAGGATGATTTTTGTCACTGAGCAGAGAGCATTCTCTGAGTAGATTTTCTTTTTGCATTTCTATTTTTATTCTTTCTTATACTAATCGTACTGCAATCAAGGCTAGTTCCTTAAATTCCCATCAAACATTAATAGTAAATTTCAGTTCCTGTCAATATAGTAGAGTTAAATAACTAATATGAGTGCCATTACTCAATATGATTAGCAATTCTACCTCCAAATATCAGGAACAGAAATGAAAATAGAGAAGAACAAAACTGATCTGATTGTTAAAGCGAGCTATAAACTTGTAACCAGAATTTATGGTTTCAAACTGCAATCAACATCACCAGCCACCACACATACATATCAGTCAACTCATTTTAGTCACTGGAGGTAACAGAACTCAATGCAATCTACTCAAGATTCTACAAAGGACCTACCTAAAAGGCAAAATTATACTGATATACACATGTATATGCATACAAAATAATATAGATAAGGAAAACACCCTCTAAATCACAACATTAAACTATCTTAAATAGGAAAATCATAATCATAAATATTAATAAATAGCCGATAAATGTGAAACAATTAACCTTCTTTCCTTTCAGTTGATAAAAACAGCACATTTAAATTTGAAAAGAAAATAAAAAGTAATGGCAATTATGATATATGAATCAGAAAACCGAAACTCATTCAATTATGAAACATAAATAAGAAAATCACCACACATATTGCATGTACCCGTTTCAGGCTAGCTACTGTCAATTTCAGTTCATTACAACATTTTTAACAACACTTACTGTAACATTATTGCCAAGATCTGTTCATATAAAAATTAAGGTCAAACGTAAAGATGGTTTTCCTTGGATGCATAAAGATAGTTTCATTTAAATACATATATAGATAGTGTATACCTCTCCAAATGCACCCTTCCCAATCATAGTCAGCGGCTCAAAGTCATCAGCACCCATCTTATGTCTCTGAAGCCGCATGTACTCCCTCTCCTTTTTCTCCAAATACTGAAGCAAGTTGTGCTGCTCTTCCTCAGACACTTCGGCATCTGCCAACTTCTTTTCTAGCATATTACGTCTGCAAAAACAAACAAAATAGGTCTTATTAAAGACTTAAAACAATTTCCATTTCCATTAGCTATTTGCACATAATAACGTATCACTTCAGAGACCATTGAAGACGATCTCACACAAAACTATATTCCATAATCAGTTGGAAGAGAGCTTGCTTTGCAACAAAAAAGCAGTGGCAGTAAGGAAAACACATTTCAATTAGCTCAGATATGACAATAAGCATGCTAGAAAATTACTTCATGTGTGCAGAACTCATCAAGAACACTAGATTGAATTGTCATCATGGGCTAAAATATATAATTGAAGTGAAGATACCTTTCCTTCCTCTCCTGCAGGCTTTGCATCTGCTTCTTGTAATGATTTTCTATGTACTGCTTTGCAGCTTCAACCTTCTGTTTGGTTACATTTGAAGGCGGTTCTTCATTTGTTGGGGGCTTTGGCCCTTCTTTGGTCACGCCTGTAGTTTCTTTTGCAGACTTCATTTTATCATTTCCCTTGAACTTACTAAACCACCGCCTTGTAGTTTCCATTTTATTCGTTCACCTCTTATGTTTCCGTTTTGTGTTTCTACTTCACTAAAGATCAAAAGTTTTGCCAAACAATGATCACGTTTTATTACCAGACATGAAAATCAAGGTACTATTGTTCCTCACCAGAAGAACCCAAGGCACATTAACTGCTATGTCTGTCCGAAGAAGAAAATAAACAACAACACTCAGCTAACAATCCAGCACATAGTAATAACTGATCGGAATTAAAACTTTAACACACATTCAAGTATAGAAGCAGCAATCAATAATCATTAAATAGGAAGCACCTAATAAACGAAAAGAAAACAAAAACTCAATGGTTTGTTTGTTAAGCAAGTAAAGGATAAATCAGATGAAAAGGTTGATCATAACTAATCCCACTTCAAGTAAAGGGAACTGTCAGAGAAACTGCAGTACTGAAAGTAAAATTTAAACCTAAACACTCATTGTCAAACTTGTGAGTCGAAGAAAACTTATGGCCTCCCGAACATATATACTTGGAAGTTTACTTACCTAGTATAAAAATCCGTATAGAAAACTATTAATGACACATGCATAGCATAATACTCTTAACATGGCAAGAATTAACATTTCAACTTCATCAAAAAGACAAGTAGCAAATAACAATAATAAAGTTGGATGGTACATTATTAGCACTAAATAAGATCAAACCATATAATTGGCCAAATCATATATAAATTCATCAAAACATAAGTTCCAAAACTGAAAATATTTGAAAAAGTGTTAAAATATTGAAATCATTTAAACCCTAGTACAACACTGTCACTTTCAGTCTAAGAATGACATAATTTAAGTTCTCTACTCACAATCATATACTCTTAATAGTTCACAAGTTAAGGAGTTAACTCAGAATTTAACAAACAAGCCTAAAATGTTTCATAAGTGAAGCCACCAGTCACAAATTTCAGAAAACTGAAACATTGCCAACAATCCCCATTTCACAACAAACCTTCCAAAACCATCTGATTTTCCACGCCATCAAGCGTTTCCATAACTTCTAGGTTTCTTCAAGAGCGCACACAAAATACACGCAAAGGATATCATATGCAAAACCAACGAAATCAAAAGCCAGAATACATATCCAGTTCATTGTAATCAAACAATTCACAGTGCATGTCAAAATTACTCTTCTGGACAGCAAGGAACATGGTCAAAACACAATCTTTCTGGACAATCCCAAAAAAAAAACGATTTTTCCTTTTCCCCCCACATGTCCCCGCTGACCCAGTGACAGAAATAGGATAAGACCCCCACACACACATCCAAAAGAATAAATAAACAAAACCAAAAATCAAAGTCAAAACTGATTAAACAACAGCAGCACAAGTAGAAATTTAGATTGAAAGAGGAGGAAAAAAGGAACCTTGAATCTGGAAGTTGCGAGAGAAAGAAGTGAAGAAAGGGTGGTGGAAGAGCGTAGAGAAGCAGTTTGCGTTGTTGTAGTTGTTGTGGTTGATGATGACGATGGTGGTAGTGACAGTGATGTGAATGCGATTCAATTTGCTGGTTTTAGCTTTTTGTTTTGTTGTGAGTTGAAAGTTCACAGTTGAAAGTTGTAAGGCACTTTTAGAATAATATTAAAGTTGGATGGATATTGGATACATAGTGGAAACCGAGTTCTCTCTTCTTTCCCTTCTTTCTATTCCACCTTACCCAACCTACACCCAACACAACACACTACGTTTCTTTTTCCTCGTCTTTTGTTGTTACCCTAATAACACGGATTCATTAATTGTTTCGATTTTCAAACATCCATGACTAAACACGCTCTAAATTTATTTCTATTCTATTAAAAGTTGCTTTCTTTTATGATAGTCACTTCATAAGTGCAAAGTGTTTAACTTTTGATAATAATCATAAATTTAAACTTTAAATGGGATTTAAAGAATTACAGGACTTCAATTCAAATCATTATTGCTAAATTTAATTTTAATATTTAATATTTAATATTTCTATATGCAACGTGAAATTTTAATATAAATTTTAACTGTGTATAACAAATTTGCAACGTGAGATCTGAGAAAGAGAAGAAATAGATAAGTTACTCTGATTGTGACTGTACTGGTCAACTTTATTTCAGTTTGATGGATCTTTATTATGATAAGTGTGAGAAGATTTGTTAAAACATTATTAGACCATATAAATATATATTTAATTTTGAAAAGAAAATGGTAAGACCATAACAAATGCATGGGAATAAGTGGGAAAAACATAATTTGATTCCATATGGAGGAAACATGGATATATAGGTATGTGTGTGTCCAATTTTTCAATTATAATAAAGATATAAAAAGTTAAAAACTTATTATTTTAACTGGTATTACTGTAGGAAATTTTATTGTAGGAAAATTTTAATTTTTTTAGATATTTTTTCATTATTTATTTTAAACTAAAAGAAGAATTAAATTTTAGAAAAAAATGTCAAGGAGAACAGTTATGTTGGAAAGAAATGTCACTTAAAAAGATAAAATTGATAAAAACAATTATTTTGATTTCAAAAGTATGTTTAAAGATAAAATTGGAAACAAAATATAATCCTCTATATAATAATATAGATAATTATCAAAATAAAAATTATTGTTTAAATTATTAAATATGTATTAATTACGTTATATTGTTTTTTATAATATTTATAATTTTTCATTGCAGCAATTAATATTTATAATTAATAATTTTGTATAGATTATTAAGTTAATAAAAATAACGTTTACTAAGTTAATAAAAATAACGTTTACGTTGAACAATTTTGTATACGTTGTTCTATAATATAATTAATTATATTCGTTACGTAATTAATATATATATATATATATTTATTTAAATTATTAAATATGTTCTAATTACATTTTATTGTTTTTAATAATATTTATATTTTTTCACTGCAGCAATTAATATTTATAATTAATAAATTTGTATAGATTATTAAGTTAATAAGAATAACGAATGTTTACATTGAATAATTTTATATACGTTATTATATTAATATAATTAATTATATTCTATATGTAATATTTATATATATATATATATATAAATATATAAATATATAAACGTGTTTTAACAAAGTTTCAGTTAATTAAATTATAAGTGAATAGATGGATATATGAAGGGATGAAGTGGAGATTATGGTTTTGTTTGGAAGAAAGAAAATACGATATGAGTTGAAATGAAAGTTTATATATAATGTGATAGATATAAAAGATTAAAACTAATATTTTAATGAATAAAATTAAATAATTACCATCTTATTCTTAATGATTTTGGTAATATAAATTTAAATATTATTATAATAATATTTATTATTTTTATTATTATAATAGTTATTAGGTTTAAAATTTAATGGAATATAATGAGAAAATGGAAAGAATAAAAACTCCATAGTAGAATAAGAGCACAAAACAATAATTTAATCAATTAAAGAGAGTCATAATCGATTCTACACACAAAGAAAATCGATTATTGTATTTCTCATGCTGCATGTGCAGTGAACAACCTATTCTTAAAAAAGGTGTAAGGTAATTTCATTCTTTCACGTTTTAGACATATTATATCCATGTTTATCTCCCCACCGATGCATGGATGCAAATAACACACTCACATGCAAATCCAATTTTTCAAATACCTTTAAATCCATCAAAACAAGCTATCTACTCACAAATCCATTTGTTCTCACACCCTAACGGAATAATTTTGTTGTTGAGTTTCTAGGGTTAGTTTAAAGATATAATTTTGGGAATATTACTTCATAAATTTTAAAAATTGAATAAAGAATTATAGTTGTGTTTCAAGTTTAATTTTGATTATTTTAATTTTATTGTATTTTTAAAATATTTTTCTTTATTTTTTCTTAAAGAATTATTTTCTCTAACTTAATACTAAAAGTTTGGGAATTTATCTTTCTCTATATATCTCATTCTTTTAAAAATAGTCAAATCTATAATACTAAACTATTCAAGGATGTGCTGAGAATGAACTTTACTAGCTTTACATGAATATTATATGTTAAAACTACACTTAATTTAAGTATACTATTTTGTCCCTTCCAAAAAATTTTGGTCAAGATTTGTCACTATATATTGGTATTGAAAACCTTGGCTTACATTGTTTTTTAATATTTGTTGTTTTTGGTTTTGTTAATGAAAAATGCAACATTAAATATTAAAAACAACAAAGCATAAAACATTATCATACTTTGTAAAATGCAAGTATTGATTAAAAATAAGTGTTTTATTTGTTAGATGATATAACATAATGTAGTCTTATTTTTACATATGATAAGCATCAACATTATTAAACAATATACATATAGTCTTAAGATGACATCGCATTTCACAATATTGTTATGTTTGTTCCATATTGCAGTGAATGTTCATTTCTTACATTTGACCAAAATAATTTGCCTTGAAGCTTATATCACGCCAACCATCTCTTAAAACTCGTGTTGAAGTTGTTTTGCTTCATCAATTCCTAACAATAACTTTGTCAATTATAAAAAAGACTATAAATTCGTGTGTTTACATGAATTCAAGTAAAGGTTGTCTAATTAAGACTTGATTAAGTCCAGTCATTCATCAAACTGCTTAATAAAGAGAGAATACATCTAATGCATATTCTATGTCAAAGTTATTTAAATGCAGGGAAGGGAAGTATAATATTGACTCAATTGTTTGAAAAGGAATTGCAAGTGCTTTTGTCTTCTACATCTTTGTAAAGTCATTTTTCAATAAGAAAGAAAAGACTTTTGAGTTGTAAAAGTGTTAACTTGTTGATAAAATATATATGATCCTATATAGCTTAACAAAAAACATTATTTGTGTTCATTTAACGGATTAGTAAAAAGTACATGGCATGTAAATGTAAAAAGACATTTTTTTTAGTGAGCGAAAGAGTGATTTGATATTTAAATAATACTTGTGCTAACTTATGAGCAATTTTTTGTTGAAAAATGCTCGTATTAAGTTAGTAATGATTTGTTGAAATAATACTCTAGCTTTTAAGCCAAAAATGGTTAAATGTCACAAAATATTCAACGAATTAGCAAAAAGTGACTACATTACGAAATAAACTTGTATGGAATTAGCCAAAAGTGGTCACAAGCCAAAAAAATAAATACTCGTTTCTATTTTACAATAGTAGTGTATTTATTGGAACTTGGCTAATTCATCAAGAATTGAAAGTAGTTATCAATATAAAAAATGGTATAAAAATACTAAGTAACATTTTTGCCCTATTTTGTTACATTGCATTTTAATTCTAGTGTGTTAATTAAATAAATTGAGCACTTGCAACAAGGAATTTAAAAAACTCATTGCATATCTATCATATAAATAATCATTTGAGTATCTAGTATTAAATGACACTTTGTAAAAAAAAGTAAAAAAATAAATAAATACAATTCAACCATCCTTTTTTTTTGTGATTTTCCTATTTTTCAAAAGCTTTTTACGTATCTCACCTAACGAGTTACTCATGACTCAAGCGATGAAGTACATTGCTTGAGTGACGAGGTACACTGCCCAAGCAACAACCAATTACATAAAAAAAAGAGGGTTGAATGTCTTATTTGTTTTAACAAATGACATTACTTTAACGAGGGACAAAATATCGTTCACGTGATAAATCAAACGTATCATTTAATTGTATTACTAATTTTAATTGTATTACTGAGATAATGACGTATTGCTTAAGTCATATTTCCCTTTTTATACAACATTTTAATTGTTTAAAATTATTTTATAAATGGTATCATTTCCACATAATTATATTATTACATGATATTTTGTCTTTTGTGTTAAAAGGTTAAAGGTCAAACATTAACTAGTTGTTTGATATGGATTGTATAAATGACGTGAGTGTTAGTTACTTAATAGGTGAATTGATATGATTTGAGTATAATGTGAATTTTGAGTGTTGGAGTAAGATACCAAAATTTAAGTGATAATCAAAACCATACAAATAAAGATATTATGTGCTAAAATATTAATGAATAAGGTAAATGATGTCGATGATAGTTACCTAAGTGAAACATTAATATGGTTTAAATATAATATGAGTCATGTGTATTACAATCATTATGAAAATGAGATATTCACACTTCAAAATCATGCAAATGAAAGTATCACATATTAAGAAATCAATGAATACGTGAATTTACTCAAAACTTTTTTTAAAAAAAACTATTGAATGTTATCTATTTGTATTTGAATATATTGTGTGGTACATTTATAATGATGAAATTTTGGAAGTTATAAGTCTTTGGTAAAAAAAATTGATGTAATTAGTCTTAAGCGATCTCAACAGTCTCCTTCCCTTAACTTGTACTCCTCGCGACTTGCCTGGACTGTTCCCTTGGCGAGACTTCCGAAGGGTGTGTACCTGCAGACACTCTGACGCTAAGTTAGGAATAATTCGATATGATATCTAATGGATGATTAAACTCATAAAAGCATACATTCTGTAAACATGGACCTTTACTTATTATCTGTCACTAATTCTGACTTTATTATCCCTTTATTACCTTTAGCTATGTTTTTATCCTTCCATAAACACTAATAACTCTCATCAATACCGCATCGCAACTACCGATCCTGTTGAGCACTCCGTTACATTTTCTCACTCTACTTGGAACCGCCAATGCTAGTATGCATGTACCTTGCCTGTATTGGACAAAGACACCCATACTCCTTGCTTGGACCGAGATATACTCGACCTTCTCCTTTGCCTAGCTGGGTCGAGATGTACACGCCCTTAATTGTTATCATCTTGGTCCTCCTCTCTCAACCACTTATCCTCCTCACAAATGGGAATGGATCGAGATATAATCGCTCCCCTGTGCTCTCATTTCCTTTATACAAATAAATTTTATTATCATGATTTTATTTTCTTTTACCTTACTTTATATGCTTTGTATATTTTAAATTTTATAATAATTACGTTTTAACATGTGACTTCACCATTTTGCATGTTTAAGATAACAACGAATATTATCTTACTTAATGGTTATGATATATTTATTTTGCATTTTAAAGTTTTAATTTCAAGTTTGTTATTGAAATATTGTCTATAATATATGTGAAACCTATATTTATAGATATTTTATGTTTTGTTTGAATATATGCATGCATGTATTGTAGATGTTGATACTTGCTTATTTTAGTTTAACAATAATATTTAAATATTTAGTAAAGAATACTAAATAATTTAAAGAAAAAATGTTAGAATCAGATAAAATATTTTATACTAGTTCCTGTTGTTTGAATCTTACAGATCCCACAACATTTTAATCCATGTAATTCTTAGCATCTACTTTTTAACATAAATAATTCAATCATTTGTTTCTTTATTTATGATCCTTAATTTTCAATAAAATTAAAATTAGTTTTTCTTTACAATTTTGTCTCAATTTAATCTTTTAATTTTATATGTGTATGGATTTAATTATTTTAAATAATTCAAAAGATTATAATAAAATGATATTTGAAATGTCAAATTTGAGAAATTTAATTAAAAATATCAAATTTATGTATTTATAAAATTAAAAAAACTAAATTTAACCAAAATTTCAAAAAATGACAATGGTCCAATTTTTACCAAAAAATTTCAATAAAAAAATACATGATTTAACCCTATTCTAAATAATGAACTATCCAAACTTTTACCTCTTACAGATAAAATAAAGATTATTTCAAAATCTAACAGTACCATCTTTAGACCTAAACACTTCAGAGAGGGAAAAAAAAAACTCAAGGACCCTAGACTATTACATTTAGATTTAGATGTACTATGTATATATGTATGCATAATATTTAAATTAGATTATGTAATATGAAATAAATAGTTTAAATTTCCAAGAAGATTATATAATTATTTTATCTTCTGAAACATATTAATACTTTTTTTTTTCTCTGTGCAAGGTGTAATTTCTTAAAGAAATAAATTATAAAATATCATTTTAAAAAACTAATAATATTATTATTTATTGAATACTTTATAATATGAATTTGAATAAAAAAAGTTTATAGATAATTATTGCTATTAATATTAGTGCGTTAAGTTTTTTTTATTGTAGATAATTATTTTAGTTTAATAAAGTGATTAGATTAAAATGAGTAATGATTTAAAAGATAACATACATATTTTAATTTAGAAATATTTAAATTTAAATCAACGTTTATTTAAATCGTAAAAATAAAAAAATAATTATTTTAGTTTAAAATTTTAAATAACGATTTTTAAAAAATAGATATAGGAAAAGAATTATCATTTATATAGATATATAAATATAAATAAATACAAGTGGTTATAAAATATGATATTACTTCTAAAGTTCAATATGACCAAGTATAGAATATATTTATATTGAAAAGTAATTTTTATAGTTATAATTTATCTATAACAATATATAAAGAGGATTTTTTGTTTTGTGTTCACATTTTAAAATACTAATTTTACCTTTTAAAATATAATTATTTATTAATTTTGTGAAAATTAATCATTATTTTTACAAATTTTTTTATAAAAGCGTCTATTTCTGCTTCTTCTTCTTTTCTCTATTTTTTCAACAATTATTCTCTCAACTATTCTCATGTATTTAATTTTATTTTTAATAAATATAATTTTATTTTATATATTAATTTAATAATATTATATTATCATCATATACTACTATAATATCACGCATATTTTAAAAAGACATACACAAGTGACAGAGTGTACGCCAGTAGTAATATACAAAATTTAAAATAGAATGACATTTCCTTTCAAATTTGAGGAATTAATATGTTTTTTATTTATTTAAAATTTGAGGATTAAATTCATATTTATTTCAAAATTTGCGGACTGCAAATATAATTACATTAAGTAATAGTGATATTTTTGTTTTTATATATTTTAGGCTAAAAACTTTAGTATTTTCTCGTAAATTTTTGAGAGTAAACAATTAATTTAGTTCATAAATTATATTTTCTTTTTTTTTAATAACTACAATTTAAAAAAATATCAAATAAAATTTTGAAAAATCTCTCTCTCTTTATATATATGAAGAGATATATTGTTCTATAACCATATTTTATTATTTCATATTATCCTTAATTATAAAAGTTAATTATTTTATATATAATTTATTTTTAATCATTATTCTAAAGTTTTTTTTATCTTAAAATCTTATATTAAAAATTTATTTGATAGATATATTTTATTTTTTAATTATATGTTTAATTATTATTTTAATAATTAATTATGTATTTTTAATTAATCTTAAATTAAATTTGTATGAAAAAAAAAGAATATGTATTTTTACTAGTTTAAGAATTAAAACGAATGGAACTATTTAAAAAAAAAATAAATGAAAACTTTAGAATATTTCAAGACCATATTTATTTAAGTTTTTCTTAGTTTGAGATAGTGGCATTAACAAAAGGCACAAACACAAACCAAAGAAAAACCCTAAACAAAACCCTGTGCTGTTGCTTGCAAAATCCATGGCGAAATCATCAAAACGCAGCAGCAGTGGTAACAGCACTGATTCGAAGAAGAAGAAGAAGAAGAGCAAGCAATCAGGTCCTGAAGGCGTAGCCATGAAAGTGAAGGCCAAAAACAGCAAGAGTACTGGCGGCGGCGGCGGCAGCAATCCCTTCGAGTCGATTTGGTCGCGGCGGAAATTTGAGGTGCTGGGTCAGAAGCGGAAGGGCGAGGCCCGCCGCATGGGACTGGCCCGAACCCTGGCAATCCAGAAGAGGAACAACACTCTATTGAAGGAGTACCAGCAGAGTGCAAAATCATCGCTTTTCGTGGACAAGCGAATAGGAGAGAATGACCACGCACTGGATGAGTTTGGGAAAGCCATCTTGCGATCCCAACGTGAACGTCAGGTTCTGGATAATTTATTATTATTATTATTATTATTTTGTAGAGACTGATGGAAAATATGATAGAAAATAAGTGGAGACTTGTAAAAAATTGATTAACTTTAGTTTTAGTACAGTGTAGACTATAACAACCTATTAAAATGACTGGTTTTTAATATAGTTATGGTACTGTTCGAGAACCTTAGCTTTGGAGGAGTGCTGGCTACACATTTTGGTTAAAAGACATCCAAGCAAGAGTTTTTAAAGTAGTGAGAAACTCACAAAAGGCTGTGATTTTCAATGGATTTTGGTTAATGGGAGAATGAGTGTTTACGTGAGTGTTGTTGTTGAAGATTGGGTTGCGAGCATTTTTTTTTCTTTTGCATGCATAGATGGCAGTGTAAATTTTGTCGAGGAATCTCATTAACGTGCCCCAGTTAAAATTCCTTCAAGTAAGAGTTTTTATATAAGAAGTTAGAGACAGAAAAGTTTGCTATTTTCAAAATGTTTTAACTAATGACGGAAATTGTGTTAAAGTGAATATGTTAGAGATTGTGTTGCAAGCATTTTTCTTTAGCATTCATGAGTGGATGACATTGACAGTGTAAAAAAGTTTTGAGAAGTTGTAGTAAGACACTGTATGTTAGAGTTTTTGTCAGCATCTGTCTGATGTTTTATACTTTTCAGTGTATTTGACTTAATATTACTATTTTGTAAATTTATTTTAGAATAAATATCACATGCAATGGTGATGGATTACAATGTTTTCCAATCACAAACTGCCTATATGTTGCAAATATGTTGGTGTTTATGATAATTATATTAGAATTCATATGAATTTTGATTAGTTGGCAGTGAAAAAACTATGTTTTTTAACTTATTGTTGCTGATGTGCTATTACTTAATTTATTTCTTTGGGGTGTTTTTAGTTGAACATGAAGCTGAGTAAGAAAAGCAAGTATCACTTGTCAGATGGAGAGGAAGATGATTTTGAGGGAATTGATTCTCTTGGAACAGATGATTTTGAGGAAGAGATGCTTCCCGAAGATGTTGATGCTGAGACTTATGGTATGCTAACTATGTGATAGTTAGGTGATTTTATGCAATGTTTTTTCTTGACTGCTGAAATCAATGGCTTATTTGTGAACATTCTGCTTCAACTGTAATGAATGACTTAGTAAGCTGGTGAGTTATTTTTGTATGTTGGGTTTATGTTGAGTGCTGGTTTTGCAGAGGAAAGAGATTTGGTTCAGCATAGGATGCAGATACCTCGGGAAAATGCGGTTGACGGGGAGGAAAATGTGAGTGCCTACGTAATGTGTTATATCATGTATGGATTGCTTAATCTGCTAGTGATTTCTCGTGTGGTGATAATCAGAAATATTAATATCCTGTCCATGCTAAATTTTTGCAAATGTTGCTCAATATTTGAAATACTTTGAAGTTGATTCTTAAATGTGACATTTTCTGCAGAGACACAAAAGCAAGAAGGAAGTGATGGAGGAAATTATCACAAAAAGCAAATTTTACAAGGTGTGAAATATTTCTTTTTCATTAGGGCTAAAGTGGTTTATTTGTCTTTTATATTTGTGACATCTTTTCTTCACTCAAATATTTCCAGGCTCAAAAGGCTAGAGATAAGGAAGAAAATGAACACTTGGTGGAAGAGTTGGACAAGGACTTTACATCCTTGGTTCACTCTCAGGCCTTGTTATCTTTGACTGAGCCAAACAAGATGAAAGCTTTGAAGGCTCTAGTGAACACAAATGAACAAATTAATAAGGACCACGTACCTGCCAGTCGTACAATAGAAAATTTGGTGCAGGTACCATTTATCCATGAACTTCCTCTTATTTATAAGAACATCCGACATTCTAACTTTCTCTTTATGGCAGGAAAAACCTGATGACTATGACAAACTTGTCAAACAAATGGGATTGGAAATGCGTGCTCGCCCTTCAGACAGGACAAAGACACCAGAAGAGATTGCTCAGGAGGAGAAAGAACGTCTAGAGCAATTGGAGGTATGTATGCACGACTTTTAACTGAAAGTTTGTTTCTGTACATTTGATAAATTACCCCTACATATGAAGGACCATTTTTCCACATATTTGGGTAATAAAGCTCTGATCTTAGCTACATAGCTAAGCTACATTTTAAAGTGGTTTAGACTATTGTTATGGTTGAAGTGGAGAAATGGGAACCCTGGGCTGCTAAACTAAATTCATGAATCATGAGTGATATTTGTATTTAGTATAATATATTTTGTTTTTGGGGTGAGTGAAACTGTTGACTCAGTAAGGTTGCTGCCTTTATAATCCTGCGGCTGTGGATTCCAATCATGGACTATGTGCACAAGGCAAAGTTTTATATATATATATATATATATATATATATATATATATATATAGAGTAAACTAATGAATTCTGTTATTCTTTAATTAAGGAAGAGCGGCAGAAGAGGATGGTTGCTGCTGAAGATTCAAGTGATGAAGACAATGATGATGATTCAGAAAAGGCATCTGAACAGAAACCAAGATCTCTCTCTGGGGATGATCTAGGTGATTCCTTCTCTGTCAGTGAACAGATTGTGACTAAGAAGGGGTGGGTTGATGAGATTCTTGAAAGGAAAGATGAAGATTCTGCTAGTGAAGATGGCGATGATGACGATTCTGATGATTTGGGAAGCTCTGAAGATGCTGATGAAGAATCAGATGAGGGGGAAGAACATGCGAAGGATCTTTCTTTAAAAGATTGGGAACAAAGTGATGATGATGATATTGGTTCAGATTCGGAAGATGGAGACGAAGATGATAGTGATGATGACAAAGAAACAAATTCATATGACCTTGATGGGGTAGAAAGATTAGATGATGTGGTTCATATAAAGGCAAAGAAAAGTGATTCTGTTAAAAGTGTGAAAAGGGATAAGGATTTTTCAAATGAAAAAAGGATAGCTGTTGGAGGAAAACAGTCAAAAGAGTCGGACATTCCCTATATAATTGAAGCTCCCAAGACCTTTGAAGAATTATGTACACTGGTTGATAAATATTCAAACTCCAACATTATTTTGATTGTCAATCGGATTCGCAAAAGTAATCCAATCACACTTGCTGCAGAAAATCGAAAGAAAATGCAAGTATGAAACTCATACCATTCTTACTTTTTTTCTAGACTTTGATATTCTCTTCTCACTTGTGCATACGTGTACTGCATCTATAGTTGTTTTATTGGAAAAGTGCAATCTCTTGGATGTTTTCAACTTGGCAATACTTTTTCCTTTGATATGAACTTCAAAGTTTCATTGACAATTAATGGAAAACCTGTATCAATACCTAAAATATTTCCCTTAACTGTGTTAATATATTGGTGTTTATAGCTTTCATACTTTATAATTTAATGAAATCTAGCTTAGGGAACGAAATACTGTTGCTGTAGTTACTCCCTATAGGATCATTACTGTCTATAGTTTAGTGATTGAAAAACTTTTCCCAAATTGATTTGATTCAATTATGTCTTTCTTTATTGAAGGAATGCTGCATTGTTGGTTTGGTCAAACTGATGGATTAATAATACAGGCCAGATGATGACTTTTGTTATATATAGACTTAGTTTGTATGCATGTGCCAGTGTGCCTATATTATGTTGTAAATTTTTAATTGTTCATTCATCGAAATTTAATTATTTTGCTTTTGAAAGCCATTCATGTAGATGTACACTCTTTTATGATCCTCTGTTGGTAACATCCCAGAATCAAGCATTGGGTAGTTAGATATGAAGGTCCAGTTTGTATTTCCATTCATGGGGATGAAATGGATAGGTATTATGAATAGCTCACTATGTATTGGAAATTTGTTAAGATTAGGAGTCTAGGGTGAAATCTTTAATTCTTAATATAATTTGAGAGAAGAATTGACCTAGAGATACAAGCCAACAGATGGCCGATCTGCTGGTTAACAGTCAGGAAAATAAGTTAAGGACATCTGAACAATTCCCTTTTTATATGTTTGAAATCTTATTTAAAGACAAATCCTAACCATTCAAATTCATTTAATCCTAGTTTTCTTTATTAACTTGGATAAAATGTAAGTGGAAGGTTAAAATAAAATGTCAACTCAGAATGTTACAATGCAGTGGACTGTATGTAAACTAAAAAGGTTGTACAATAATTGTACATGGTATGATCGTTGAATTGTAACTCAGTCCTTATTTTGCTGTTACTTGCTACTGCACCACAGATAGTTAATTTAGTTTGTGTTTCCATTGATGTATATATGGCGAGGTAGTTTACCTTATCGTTACTTTTGTTCTTTTTGCGGTAGACCAGATTGTATTAGCACTATTTTTGGATGAAACATTTGACACTTTTACTTTCTGTTCCTAAATGTTTTGTCAGGATATTGTGGTTTGTTATTGTTATATGTCTAACTATATGAGAGGTGTTTATTATATATCTTCTCTTTTCAGGTATTCTATGGAATATTGTTGCAATATTTTGCTGTTTTGGCAAATACGAAACCACTGAATGTCGAGTTACTCAATCTGCTGGTGAAACCATTGATAGAGATGAGTACGGAAATCCCATACTTTGCTGCAATATGTGCTCGCCGCAGAATTGAAAGTACTAGAAAGCAATTCATTGAGAGTATCAAGAAATCAGGTCAAAATTAAATATAGTTGAATAGTTGCATTCTTTATGCTAACATGTTGAGAACTATTTGTTAGATGTTTTGGTAACACTGTCTCTAATTATTCTCTTGGCACAGAAAGTAGCTATTGGCCTTCTTCAAAAACATTGTGCCTCCTGCGTTTGTGGTCCATGATATTTCCATGCTCTGACTTTAGGCATCCAGTTATGACCCCTGTGGTATTGTTGATGTGTGAATATCTGATGCGTTGCCCAATTGTATCTTGTCGGGATATTGCCATCGGCTCTTTCTTATGCTCTATGCTTCTCTCAGTAAGTACTTATTGCAACATATTTCATTGAGTTTATTTTGTCTAACTTGTATGCTTTTCATCTGCTTTTAATCTATTTGAATTCTATCTTTGAATGGTGGCTGTCAAAATGGAAAATTTCATTAGTGGTATATGATTCCACAAATGAGTTTAGTTGTTGAATGATTACTTACTAAGATATTTATTGCATTGTGGAACTTCAATTTTCACTTTTCTCCCTTGTTGAATTTTGTGCTTGCTTATGTACTGAACAAAAAATGGCACAGGTATTTAGACATTCTAGAAAATTCTGTCCGGAAGCAATAATGTTTCTTCGAACTTCACTGTTGGCAACTACTGAAAGTAAACATATTTCAGAAGAAGATTCCCAGGTATATATTTCCATTGATCATTTGTAGTTTTAGTCATATTATGTGACGGGTGTATGCATGTTATTGGCCGCCTCCATTCTTCTTTGAACAAGAAAATAATTGTAGATATTTCAGTACTGTGGTAGAAAACTGTCGTCCTCACAAATATTGGGAATATTGTTGTCTACTCTTTTCATTTAGACTGTACCCACATTTCCTTGTAAACAGTTTTTTTTTTTTTTTGGCTACTGCAAATTTACATGAGTAAACAAGAGCATTCGGACAGTTGCTGTACATTTTTTGGCCTTTTGTTCTGATGCCCTAGCATTGTCATTTTCCAAGTTTACAATTCCAAGGCTAAATTACTCTTGACAACTAGTAATAAATATGGGAACGAACCATTTTACTTTTTCTTTTATTAATTAATTACTATACTTTTAACATAATAATAGCAGAAGAACATATTTGATGGATGATTATTATGATATCCTAGCACCTACTAAATCCATAACCTAGTTAAATCCTGGATTTGGGGTACAATATTGAGATGTGGCGCTGTTCTTCATGGCTGTACTACAGTTTCATGTTTGGACACTGAAATGACCATATAATTTGTTTTATCCCAGATATATCATCTTATGGAACTGAAAGCGCTCAAGCCTCTCCTATGCATACATGAGACAGTGAATGCGATTAGCCCTCTGAATTTCTTCAAGATTATAGACATGCCAGAAGACTCCTCTTTCTTCAGTGAAGTTGGTTTCAGGTAACTAATAAGTTGTTAGAACCATTTATCCAAAAAGGAAAAAACAGGTTACCTGCGTGTTGTTATTATGTTGACTGTCTTTGTTTTGAATGTGGTCCCGATGCTTTTTAAACCAAAAAATGTTAGTACGAATACTGTATGATATGTGCTTGAGTTGCATTATCAATACTTGGTGATTTAGATTGTGTTATAGCTATAGTTTTGATAATTAAATACTGGCTGCTACTAATATTGAAGATTGTTCAGAGTATGGCTTGTTGATTTCTTTTTGAAGGCTTATGGTTTTCATTTATCTTGTCTAATTATGATTCATTCATTACAGGGCTAGTGTGTTGGTTACAGTGGTTGAAACTTTACAAGGATATGTTGACATCTATAAAGACCTAAGTTCATTTCCTGAAATATTCTTACCAATTTTGAGAATATTAAATGAGCTAGAAGAACAGAAAAATATGCCAAATGCATTACGAGATAAAATTAAAAATGTGGCTGAGATTATTAAGTTGAAAGTGGACGAGCTTCACTCTTCGAGACGACCACTTCAAATGCGAAAACAAAAGCCAGTACCGATCAAACTACTGAATCCTAAGTTTGAGGAAAAGTAAGTCCCTCCTTTTCCTTTGCTTGCATTTGATAACATGTTTCCTTAGTCACAGTGAATCAGAAAATCAACATAAATTAAGCACTTGAATGTAATATTTTCTTTTTGTTCTCCAGCTATGTCAAGGGTAGAGATTATGATCCTGACCGGGAACGTGCTGAAATGAGAAAATTGAAGAAGCAGTTGAAGCGTGAAGCCAAGGGGGCTGCACGAGAATTGCGTAAAGACAACTACTTCTTGCTTGAGGTGAAGGAAAAAGAGAAGTCTTTACAGGAAAAAGATAGGGCAGAGAAGTATGGAAGAGCTAAAGCTTTCCTTCAAGAGCAAGAACATGCCTTCAAATCAGGACAACTTGGAAAAGGGAGGAAAAGAAGGAGATAAAAGCTTTGCATATTTTTCCACATTCACTGTGTTAAAAGACGCAGGGCTTACCTTCATATTAATCAGCTCAAGGAGTGGTTTTCTACTGCCTAGCTTCTAGAGTGGATAAATGATGAACAAAGCTTGGAAGAATATTTATGGTGTGGTTTGAGATAAGCTAGGCCTTCTTTCCCCACTCAATATCAAAAGTTGAAGCAAATGGTAGTGATAAAAGAGCTGAGATCATTCATTTGACAATACTCTTGCCTTCCCAATTTCATCCTCTGGGAAGGAAGGTGTTTGTTTACACATGTATTCAAGTTTTGGGATTAGGAGATGCAACTTTTCATGTAAGTTCTCTGTAAACAATCACAGTCGTTGAACCAAGGTAAAAATTTTGCGAATGAATTTTCTATCTAATTTGTACTCTATTTCCTTTCTGCAATGATATGGATTTTTTTTATTCAATCATGATTTAAGGATTTTTGTAGTAAGCAATTTTTAAGGACTTCCACAAGTGTGGAGTTTTGAGGCTATGTTGATCATGATGACAAATGCCAATTGCTTGAAAATTGATTTTTTCCAGTATTTTTTTTCTTGAAAAATGCATTTGGTAGTGTAACATTTGTTCGTTTATTTCTAAACGTTATTTAAGGCAATGCTAGAAATTAAGATATATAGTGAATATTTTTATTTGATAGGAAAATGCTAATTATTATCCTCGAAGCATATTACGAGAACTAGTTAAGAACAAAAGATTCAAATGTTTAGAGAAACCCATTTTTAAAAATTGCAATAAAAATATGTGAAAAAAATATAATTAATAATTTCTAAAAATTACATTCAAACGTTAAAATTACTTCTGAAATATAAAACCAAACAGGCCATAAACCACATTTTATATACTCTCTAAATTACATTCAAACCTCTTTATACATTTATTTCCCTGGAATTTAACTAACGAAAATGTTCTGTATTAAAACAAAACAATAAAAAGTTTCCTCTTAATTCAAATAAAAAAATATTCAAGGACATAAAAAATAATTTAACCATATAATAAATACATCACACGCTAACTCATAAATAAACAAGAAATGTTTAACCAAAAAAAACTTCAGTCTCATCAAGAAACAGCAAACATGGTGTTTGATACTACACTTCAAATATCAACACAAATTACAACATATTTGGAACAACATCAAATCACCCAAATCAATGCCACGCATGCACCATCCAAAACACAGACAGGCCTTAATATAACAGCCAACACCACTTAATAAGTTCATATTTTTTCACGTCGAAGAAATAAAAAGTACTGATTTGGCGTGGGTTTACTTCAACATTTCAAACCAAACACGCATGTTGATCATTACGCAGATTACGAAAATAATCTCTAGGATTGCGTTCAAAGTTGTCTCTAAAAATGCGATAGTTCCTCCCTGGAGCCGTCATTGTCTTCCTTCTTCTGCAACAACGACAGTAACAACGGTAAAAACATCTGAAAATCAGCATAATCATCTTCCAAAGAAACCAAACAACAAGAATGGCCACCACAGCCACCCCAACAGCACCAGCAACACGCAACCACATTTCTCCATCAATTCCAACTTCATCACAAGAGTTATCCTTAACATTGAATGTATATCCTGTGAATTTTTCGAGTATTGGATTAATCTTTGCCCCTAAACAACTTATCAGGGACACCAACCTGAAACATAGCACCATTTCTCTTTGTTTCAGTCAACCATATCAAATTGGATTCATAGATTATCTCACCAACATAAAGATACCATCAAATTATAATAAATCTTATTTTTAAATGTATATACACTATGATAAGTTTATATTTTTATAATAATAAGTAAAAGAATCTCACCAGTTGATGACAGAATCCATCATAGTTTGAAGACTCGGAAGAAAGCTGGAACCCCTGAATAGGAAGAAAAAAAAACTCTCAACAGTTTGAATAAACCCCAAACGAATATCACTTTTATGAACTTCAGTAGCTACGTTTAAAGTTAGAAGCATTTCATTTCTGTCCTTAAAATTAAAAAAAAAAATGCTCTAGAATAAGTAAAAGAATCTCGAATCAATGACAAGAATCTCACCAGTTGATGACAGAATCCATCATAGTTTGAAGACTCAGAAGAAAGCTGGAACCCCTGAATAGGAAGAAAAAAAGCTCTCAATAGTTTGAAAAAACCCCAAACCAATGTCACTATTAATATATTATGAACTTCAATAGCAACGTTTAAAGTTGGAACCATTTCATTTCTGTCCTTAAAAGTAAAAAAAAAAAAATGCTCTAGTTTCTGTAATTTGAAAAAAAAAAATCTGTTTAAGTGCCATCAGAGATAATCACATCGGGTGCTTTTAAGGATTAAAAACGGATTTGTTTTAAAAGTAACTAAAGTTCTTCTTCAACTTAAGAGAGAAAAAAAAAAAAAGATATAATACATGATTAAACTAAAACTAAAATCTGCATAATGCATGGAAAGTTAACTCCAAAAAACAAGAAAATAACCTAAAAAAGATGTATATAATCTGGATACATCGACAATGGCATAATCTTACCAATCGGTGAAACGATCCATGGTGGATTGAGACTCTAACAGTGTAGAAGCCCTCAGAAGAAAGTGTGAAACTGTATTGATGAGACCGTCCATGGTGAAGAAATGAAGAACCTTTGAAGAAGAAGAAGAAGAATTTGGATGGATACTTGAAAATGTTGGAAAAAGAGAAGGAAGCAAGGATTGGTGGAACATAAAGTGAAAGAAAAAGAACGGAGTGAAGTGTTTTTAGTAGCTTCCTCGTAAATAGATTTTATATATGTAAAAACAAATATAATAAATAAGGTTTTATGATATCCATTTAGTATTTCAAAACCAATTTAACATGACATGAAGTTGATTTGTACGGAGAATTCAAAAGTCAGTCAACACAATAACTTAATTGCTAAGCAGCACAAATATTCTATTATATTTCTAAATATTTATACTTTACTGATAAAAAAATAGCATAAATTAAGTTATAGTAGTATTTAAGTGCTTAGTAAATTAAAACACGACAAACCAAGGGTATTATAAAAAATATGAAAATGTTTCCAAAGGCACAAAATTTGACATAGGGACAATGATAATGTTATACCTGTGCTTTTTCCTTTTTCAAAACTCCATAAATCAACTTGTTTTGTCATGTAAAAATGTTATTTCTATCGATTTGTTTATTTTTAGTTGATAAAATACATATCATGCTTATTAGAGAGATATCATTTAATCAATTCAAATAATTAAATCTTTAATGGATCGTACACAATATGGTAATTGATTTATTAAATTTTATTGAATAATTTTTTTTTATATTTATAACAATATATATTTCATAATAATTATATTATTTTATATAGACTTAATTAGTACTTTAGTTTTGATGTTCCTTTCACTTTGATTATGTTAAAATACACTATGTTTTACATCCCTATTAATCGGCTGAAGCAATAGTTTTTTATTACCTAGCTTATTGATAGGTTTTTCAAGAGAGAATCAAACGAGATACAATAATAATAAAACAAAAGTTGTGAAAGTCTAGAAAAGAGTTGATATAGTTAAAATAATAACATTATAATATTTTAATAAAAAGGTTCAAACTGTAAAACAAATTTTTAATAATTTAAGTTAATTATTATAAAACTACTACCTCTTAGTTCTTTCTGTTTCCTCTCTAAGATATGGACTTATGTTTTTTATCCTTTTGAAGGTATGGTAAAATTCATTGTGGCGAAGAAATACATTAGATAAAGTAAAATAATGAACAAATTCAAAATAATTGATAGAATTAGGCTTTAGGGTTTTGTTACGTTAACAATACCAAAACTATTTTAAATAGTTTTCTAAAATATTCATAATATTAATAGGTTTCCATCTATTTTTACCTGTAAAATATAATTTTACACGACTACTTATTTCATCAAATCCAACTTCTCGTGTTGGAATATATATTTATTCTTTTTGTAAAAGATATTCCACAATAAAAAATAAAATGTTAATATATTTATTTTATTATTTGTTAACTTCAAATAAATGACTCGTTAGAAATTTTGATGAAAATTTTGTCCATTTATTCAAAGCCTGTAATTTGGTACAAAGTATCATTAGTTAACAATATTTAAGTTGATATATTTAATATCGAATACATTTATTCATATTTTTGTTAGTATTAGTAAAACACGGTTACTTAACATTTATGAAATATAATACCTTTTTTACGCGATTATGAAAAATAACAATCTTCATATTTTTTATGTATGGATTAATAAAACATGTTATAAAGTTATTATTGTTTTATATTAACAGAAAACAAGAAACAAATATTTTAAATATATTGGTATTGTTGGTAAAATCTAATTACATCATGATCGAATTTCACATAATGTCAGTAACAATTCCTTTTTTCATTTCAATTTTCATGTGAATTTAAAATCTTCATTTAATTCTATTATGAAATTTCCGATATGGAATGTGTGACAATATCCTTGTAAAATTCAATTGTTTATTTTTCTCCAAGACGAAAGTATTGTTATCGCTGTAAATCATATAGTCATAAAAACACAATAATATATAGTTATGATTCCATAAATTTTAAAAGTAAACAATTTAATTAGTACAAATAAACACAACAATATATAGTTATAATTCAATATCAATCTAGCATAGTATTTTTCGATATTATCGTGAACATCACTTATTTTTTCTTTTAGACTCCGAAATTAGATATTCATTTCATATATAATCATAGAGTAAATAAATATTGCAAATATTAATGCTATATTAAAGCTAGTTTCCTCTCAATATTTATATACTGTTTGAACCTTGTGTTCAAGAGATTGTTGTTATATTTTTTCATAAGTTTTTCTCAATCAATAAAATTATGTTTTTCTTTCTTTTCTCACACTTTCAATACTCAATATATGTCCGTGAGTATATAATCTCGTCTAGGTGAATAAAATTTGTGTTCAAAAGAAAATAAATTTTTTAATTAAGAAATAAATAAATAAAATAACTTTTCTTTTAAAAAATTTATAATTAGTAATAAATTTAAAGAAATCAAAATAATATATTTAAAATTTATATATTTAATTATTATTATTAAATATATAAATAATGATATATAATATAATATTACTGAATTGCAAAAAAGTCATACATATTTTTAGGATTATCTTCTGTCTTTTCAAATCCTCAAACCTAATAATAATTAAATAAAAACTGAAATTTTCAGTTACTTATTTTTAAACGTAAATAATTATATTTTCAACAACAACTTCATCTTCTTTTCCTATATCATTTTTCAAAAATGAATTTGTTATTTATTCTTCATAATATACTTATTTTTATTTTAAAAAATAGTCTTAAAAAATAATTTATCATATATTTAATAACAAAATTCAGAGACGTAATTACTAAAGAAAAATCTATAATAATTTTGTCAGCAATTAAAAAATAATTATGAAAAAAATATACACTACATTATTTTTTATTCTATATTCATACAAAATGAATATACAAATGCTTGTAAGATAAAAAAAATACTAATTATTAAACTAAAAAAATATTATAAATTCCTTTTTAGTGTTAGAAACAAAAAAAAGTAAGTCAGAGATAAATACAGTACAGTAAACATTCATTTAAGTCAGCATTTTGATCTAAGAGTTGTGAACTTAATTGGAATGTAGACTTGTGAAAATTTTAAATCATATTACAATATGAAGTAGTAGGAGTCATATAATTAAAATATGAAATATTATGAGTTGAAAATTTGTAGAGATCACAAAAATATGAAAAATATATATGAAAAATATAAGAGAAATGTTGCAAGAGAAATTTATTTTATTTTATTCATATACTTTCTTTCTCAATACAATATATATATATATATATATATACATATATATATATATATATATATATATATATATATATATATATATATATATATATATATATATTATATTTTATAAAAAAATACCTAATTTAATTTTTACCAATTCGAAATATAGACAGCATATAATTTAAAATTTTTAAAAACCTTCAAAATTTTCTGACATATAAATTTAAAAATTTTCAAAAAAAATGGGGACCATAGCACTCTATTCATGAGAAAATCCGCTATAACCTTGGAATTTTGTATAATCTTATAATATATATATATATATATATATATATATATATATATATATATTAATATTAATATTATCTAGATTTTGAGATATTAATTGTGATACTCTAACGTGTTTATATATATTTATCACGGATACAAACATAATGCTGTATAAAGAAAAAAAAATTCCATGCGATACGTCTAAACTGTAATGGTTAATATTTGTTTGTATATGCAACATTTTAATGATTCATGATTACGATTCTACGTAAATTTAACATACGAATGAAAATGGTACCAAAATCTAAATCTAGAATAACATGTTTTTATTTAATTATATGTGATCTATGTGATAAAAGTATAATTTTACAAATAAAAACTTAAACTAAAACTCATACAAATTTAGCCATCCAGGTGAGGATTTTACCTCTTAATGAAATTTAAATTCTTCAAAACAAGAAATGACTATTGAAAAATATTTTTTTTCCACATATATATATATATATATATATATATATATATATAGAGAGAGAGAGAGAGAGAGTAATGATACATTGACACCCCAAACTTACCACTTTCATGACCATCTGACGTGGCAGCAGCATTTGGATTTTAATTTTTTATTTTTTAATTGAAAAATTAAATTGGCATTCAGAAACGTCATTTCCCGCACAAGCGCGTGTAGCCATAGCCACTTGCCCACTCCTCACACACCAGCGCAAACATTTTTCGTTTTTGAAAACTTCTCTCCTGCACCGCTCCACCGCTCCAGTTTCTCCAAAGTGGCCAGCAAACCCTCTGCTCGCCTTCTTCCCGCACACACACAGACCCCTGTGCTGGCCTTCTTCCAGCACACACACAGCCCCAAATAACCCTTCCCGCACCACACACACTTCTGGTCCAGCCGCCGCAAACCCCAAAACCCCTCTCTGCGAGAAACCCTAACCCGAATCCCTCTCGACACTCCCAATTCCCCAGTTTCATAACCTAACCTATATTTTGCCCCAATTTCAACGGTCACCATCGCTGCTCCCACCGCTCAGGGTCACTATATTTGAAGAAGGTCCACCAATATTTGTTGTCAATTATCAACTACACATTTATTAAAAGAAATTAAATATTGTCTGCCTCCAAAGGGGGGAACAAACTGGGGCCCAGTAATGAGGTGACATGATTATTTTATTGAAATATGTCAGAACAAATTTATCCAAAAAATATATCCTGGGTTACAGCTTACATTTCATTGGGTCGCATGTTAAATTTCAGCAAGGTCCACAAATGTTTTTAGTCACTTATAACATATGCATTCAGTAAAAAAAATTACATATTGTCTGTCTTCAAAGGGGGAACAAAATGGGGTACACCCTTGCCCTGGGATAATTATTTCATTCAAAATTCGTACAAGTAATTTGTCCAAAAACTGTATCCTGGGTTACAGCTTACATTTCACTGAGTCGCATGATAAATTTCAAAAAGGTCCATCAATGTTTTTAGTCACTTATAACATATGCATTGAGTAGAACAAATTAAATATTGTTTGCCTTCAAAGGGGGGAACAACGTGGGGTCCACCAATGCCCTGGGATAATTATTTTATTCAAAATTCCTACAAGTAATTTGTCCAAAAAGTCTATCCTGGGTTACAGCTTATATTTCACTGAGTCGCATGATAAATTCCAAAAAGGTCCACCAATGTTTTTAGTCACTTATAACATATGCATTGAGTAGAACAAATTAAATATTATTTGCCTTCAAAGTGGGGAACAATGTGGGGTCCACCAATGCCCTGGGATAATTATTTTATTCAAAATTCCTACAAGTAATTTGTCCAAAAAGTCTATCCTGGGTTACAGCTTATATTTCACTGAGTCGCATGATAATTTCCAAAAAGGTCCACCAATGTTTTTAGTCACTTATAACATATGCATTCAGTACAACAAATTAAAGATTTTCTGCCTTCAAAGGGAGGAACAAACTGGAGTCCACCAATGCCCTGAGATTATTATTTTATTCAAAATTCCTACAAGTAATTTGTCCAAAAAGTCTATCCTGGGTTACAACTTACATCTCACTGAGTCGCATGATAAATTCCAAAAAGGTCCACCAATGTTTAGTCACTTATAACATATGCATTAAGTACAACAAATTAAAGATTGTCTGCCTTCAAAGGGGGAACAAGATATTTGTCCAAAAACTATTTGCGTGATTACAATTTAAATGTGCTTGGGTAGCATGTTAGATGTCAGTAAGGGTCACCCAACACTTCCGACAACAATTAAAATTAATACTTCGCTGCAATAGAAAATAATGTGGTGTGTTTTAATGGTGTGCACATCATGGGGTCAATCAATGATTACTAAAATAGTATCCTTCTCCATTAACAAAACACATTCACTCATGGAATGATAAGCAGCGGTGGTGACCGTTGAAATTGGGGCAAAATATAGGTTAGGTTATGAAATTGGGGAATTGGGAGTGTCGAGAGGGATTCAGGTTAGGGTTTCTCGCAGAGAGGGGTTTTGGGGTTTGCGGCGACTGGACCAGAAGTGTGTGTGGTGCGGGAAGGGTTATTTGGGACTGTGTGTGTGCTGGAAGAAGGCCAGCACAGGGGTCTGTGTGTGTGCGGGAAGAAGGCGAGCAGAGGGTTTGCTGGGCCACTTTGGAGAAACTGGAGTGGTGGAGCGGTGCAGGAGAGAAGTTTTCAAAAACGAAAAATGTTTGCGCTGGTGTGTGAGGAGTGGGCAAGTGGCTGTGGCTACACGCGCTTGTGCGGGAAATGACGCTTCCGAATGCCAATTTCATTTTTCAGTTAAAAAATAAAAAATTCAAATTCAAATGTTGCTGCCACATCAGGTGGTCATAAAAGTGGTAAGTTTGGGGTGTTAATGTATCATTACTCATATATATATATATATATATATATATATATTATACAAAAATCAAACTTTTCTTTTACATTTTACATTTCAATATAATTTTTTATAATTCAAGTGTGGTACTAAGGACAGTGAAACAGAAAAAGAAAGAGAGTACCTTAAAATTTAACTACCTTAACCATGGAACAGTGTGACACATATTTCCCTTTTCCCATTTGCCACTTCCCTAAATAGAAAATCTAAAGCAAACACTCAAATCTGATTACCTCTTTCATTCCATATCATATTCCTTCTCTCTAAATCTGAGTTCTTAACTTTCTCTTATCACACCCCAGACTAAGATTTCATCCATCCCAGTAAGCTTCTTCTTCTTTTCCTTCGCTTTCTCTGTTGATTTTGCCTCAAGTTTTCATTTTTTGCTGGATCTGGATCGTTTTTCCTTCTGGCTTCGTTTGATTTCGCCCTTCCAATGCTCACGGAAATCTTTGCTTGTGTATATATTTAATGTACCCATGATTGCAGTTTTTTTTTTTTTTTTTTTTTTTTTTTTTTTTTTTTTTTTCCTTGTTTTTTTTTTTTTTTTTTTTTTTTTAATTTGTTGTTGTTGTCGTCGTTGTTGTTGTTTTTGTATTGAATGGTGGTTGAGTTATCAACTAGTTCTACCCTTTTTGATGTTGATGTTGTTTCCCATTGTGCTAGATCTGGGAGTTCCATTGAATTCTTGGACTGATATTTGATTTAGATCGAATGTTGTTTCATAATCGGGTTTTCATTATTCATGATGCATTCAGTCATCAGAGTCGTGGGATCTTTATGGATCCATCATTTTCATTGGTTAGGTATCAATGGATTTGAGGTCATTATCGCTTTCTTTCATCTCATTTCTTTTAATCTTTTATTATTTTTTTGTTAGCGCACACAGTTTGAGGAAAACTAGGAGTGAATGTTATGGAACGGGTTTCACCTTTCTGGTGGAATTAATTAGAATATCTTCACTTACACTCATTTATTGCATGTTAGAACTTCTGTTAGCTAAGACCATAAATCTTTGATTCCTATTGATGTTAATTATCCTTGGCCATTTAGTAGGATTACTTTAGTTGACAGGGTATAATTGGTAACATTTGATCATGTTACCAATTATTGCTATCATCATCTTCTATTTCTTTCTACTTACGTGCTTACATCTCATCAAACTCACATCATACTAGAAAAGCAAAAAAGTTTTAAATTGGTTTTTGTATTTGGACCTGTTCTTGTTTTAATTATTTTAGCTCTATGATTTAAGAAGACAAATTAGTAGTGAAACTGCATTTATTTGCTGACTGCAATCCCCTTCCATTTTTGCAGGTTAATCTTTGAATCAGTTTTCAGTGGGCCAATTTCTGACAAACTTTGTTAGGAAGCTGGTTTGGACTGTTGGGGGTTGCTAGTTTAAGTGTTGTTTTGGGTGGTAAATTTGGTGCCTCATGTCTGGTGAAACAAGATCTGTGCTGTGATCAGTTTCAGTCCATAATTTAGCTGTGAAAAATCTATTTGGATTTGCATTACTGTCATAAATGTCGAGGGGAAGATCTGATGGATCGCAAAAGAAGCGTGTAATTGCTTATGCTTGTGGCGTGGCAATCTTTATCGGATTTCTGTATGTGTACCAAGGATCCATCTTTGGTTCTCAGAATGTTAGTTCATCTGCACTTGAATATGGCAGCAAGTCATTGAAAAGACTCGGGGCATCATATTTGGGTACAGATGATGCTTCTGATAGCAAGCAAGAGGATTCTTCACCAAGGATTGGGCAGGGAGATGCTGAGGATGATATTGTACCGAAGAGTTTCCCTGTAAGTGTTTGTGCAAGCTTATACTCAAGTCAGATTTCAGTCTATTGTTTCATGGACACTCCTTTTTGGTTCTCAGCTTGCACTTTATGACTCTGCTATTATATATCATGAAGAGTTATTTTGGTTCTATATACTAGTTATTTTAATTCGGTTGCTTACGGTTTACAAAACAGTATTAATAATTCGTAAGTGAATATGTAACTACACATTTTATCTAGTTACCAATAAACAATGCAGGTCCATTGATATGACAAAACTTGAACAAAAGTAATAGCAAACTCAAGCAACTAAGGTCTTGATTGCATAATTAAAATAAAATTTGTAGTTTCATAATATAATCAAGAGAGCACAGCCTCACAATAGTGGAAGAGGTAAAACTAAGCATGATAATTAAAATTTTCATTATTTTCCTCACCATATTCAGGTTCTATTTCTTGGTCTCTGATGAGATACATTCACCACCTGTATTGTAAAGGTTATCTAAGTCGGTATATTTTTAACCCCCATCTACTTGAAGGTGGTTCATGTCATATCAACAAGATAGTGGAATTCATAACATTTCTTTTTTTTTTGAAGGTTTGTGATGATAGTCATTCGGAGTTGATTCCCTGCTTAGACAGACACCTTATCTATCAATTGAGATTGAAGCTGGATCTTTCTTTGATGGAACATTACGAGAGACACTGTCCTCCTCCAGAGAGGAGATTCAATTGTTTGATTCCTCCTCCGGCAGGATACAAGGTAAAGAGTACGCTGAGAGTAGACGTGATTTGCAATTTCAACATTTCCTTGTCGATACATTTGTATTGTGTTTGTCAATGCCAAACAATTCTTGTTCCTTTGGTGTTGCAGATCCCTATAAAGTGGCCACAGAGCAGAGATGAGGTATGGAAAGCAAACATACCACACACTCACCTTGCACATGAGAAGTCTGACCAGAACTGGATGATTGTAAAAGGTGAAAAGATAGTGTTTCCTGGAGGAGGGACACATTTTCACCATGGAGCTGACAAGTACATTGCATCAATTGCAAAAGTAAGGCTTACTGGTATATGTATTATTTTCTACAATTGTAGCATCATTGGACTTTATGCATGTTATGCCGTTTGCCTTCATTTGATTAACAGAAATGTGATCTATAAGCTAACGAGCTTTCCAGTACCATGTTCGACAGTGTTTATTGTTTGGTGCATTTTTATTATTAAAATTCACTTTACGGATCTCACTGTGAGTTTGTATTGACAGATGCTCAATTTTTCACAAAATATTCTTAATAATGAAGGAAGACTGCGGACAGTTCTTGATGTTGGATGTGGTGTTGCGAGTTTTGGAGCTTATCTTCTTTCATCGGATATCATTGCAATGTCCTTGGCACCCAATGATGTGCATCAAAATCAAATTCAATTTGCTCTAGAGAGAGGAATTCCTGCATATCTTGGTGTCTTGGGAACCAAGAGACTCCCTTACCCTAGCAGATCTTTTGAACTTGCACATTGTTCTCGGTGCCGGATCGACTGGCTTCAGAGGGATGGAATACTACTCCTTGAGCTAGACCGGTTGCTTAGGCCAGGAGGTTACTTTGCATACTCATCTCCAGAAGCATATGCTCAGGATGAAGAGGATAGAAGGATATGGAGGGAAATGAGTGCCCTTGTGGGACGTATGTGTTGGAGAATTGCTGCAAAACGGGACCAGACTGTCATCTGGCAAAAACCTCTTACAAATGAATGTTATATGGAGAGAGAACCCGGCACTCGGCCTCCTCTTTGCCAGTCTGATGACGACCCAGATGCAGTTTGGGGAGTAAATATGGAAGCTTGCATCACACCTTACTCTGACCGTGGGTACCTTCTTATCTTCAATTTAGGAAATATGATGTTTTTTTCACTTTATTTCTATGCCCTGTATACATATTATAGTTATTTTTTATTTTACTAGAAATATATTGTTGCTTTGTTTCTTTTGGTTTATCTATGATAAATTATGATAACAAATTTTATTGAGGTTTAACCATTTTACTAGAGATGTGGTAGAAGGACTTCACCTGATGAAATTTTTTGTTGATTTTATCAGGTGACAACAAAGCCGGGGGTAGTGGATTAGTTCCATGGCCTATGAGACTGACCACTCCTCCTCCTAGATTAGCTGACTTTGGCTATTCAAATGAAATGTTTGAAAAGGATACGGTAATTGGAATTTGCAATTTATTCTCTGGCTCATTATAATTTAGTAGCATATAAACTTTTGAACTAACAAGATACAATTAGATAAATGTGCTATAGGCTTAACTTTTTCTTGTGGTACAGGAACTATGGCAAGGAAGAGTTGAGAATTACTGGAATCTGGTGGGTCCTAAAATGACACCAAAGATGGTGAGGAATGTGATGGACATGAATGCAAACATGGGTTCATTTGCAGCTGCTCTCAGAAGCAAGGATGTTTGGGTTATGAATGTTGTACCACGTGATGGACCAAACACGCTAAAGCTTATATATGACAGAGGCCTGATAGGATCTATCCATGACTGGTATTACAACTGGTTCTTCTGAAGCATAAATTTATTATTGCATCTTTGATATCTTTCAATGACTCACGCCACCTTTTAAATCTCATTTTAGGATATCTGAGACCCATCTAAACTTATTTGACTTAGCTGATTGGAACAGAACTTTTTTATTTGACTAATTAAGCCACTGATATTTGTTACTTCATTGCTTTAAACTGTTGTGTCCTTGATTCAGTTAAAGATTTTTCTACTCAAAAGTGAGGAATTGAGGTTTAGATTATAAAGGGCACTAGTTACCATTAATTAGAAAATGGTTAAATATGTTTTTAGTCCGTAAACTTTGATGCGAAATTAAAATTTGTCCTTGTTCCAAACTTCAACACAACTATTTTAAATTTTTTGACGTGTCAAATAGTGTTTCAGGATGGCGTTTGAGTTGTTTATACTATTTGACACAATCCAACTTAAATGTAAGTCTTGAGTTTAACACGTAAAAAACAATTTAGCACCGTTGAGTTAAAATGACTGTATTCATTTATTTTTAAAGTTAGGAGACCAGAATATATCAAAGTTTGCGACATGGATGAATACCTATTTTGTGTCTAAGTTTAGAGACTTCAAACATATTTAACCATTAGAAAATCAACAATTGAAGTTGTAATTAATTTTATAATTTGTTATATCTGTTTTAATCTCTTAAAATTTAGTCTTCAAAGTTTGAAAATGCAACTGGATTTTTTTCTCTGAAGTGCACTTCTTTCAATTCTGAGGAACCATATCCTTTTACTAGTAGCTCCTCCTTGTAGTGTTCAAAAACAAAATCTGAGTATGGATGTGATTTACAAAAAGTGATATACTGAAGAGTGAAGGATATGTTGTAACAGGTGTGAAGCATATTCAACATACCCCAGGACATATGATTTACTCCATGCATGGAATGTGTTTTCTGACATTGATAAGAAAGGGTGCAGTCCAGTGGATCTACTGATAGAGATGGATCGTCTATTGAGGCCTACTGGTTTCATCTTCATAAGGGACAAGCAAGTTGTGATTGATTTTGTGAAGAAGTACCTAACAGCATTGCACTGGGAAGAAGTTGCAACTGCAGATGCAGGTTCTGACTCTGACCAAGATGCCAATGAAGTGATTTTGATTGTCCAGAAGAAATTATGGCTCACCAGTGAAAGCTTTAGGAATACAGAATAGGACAAGACAACCACAAGAACCATATATGGCTTTTCCATTTCCACTTTCTTATAAATTATTCTCTGCTGCTACAAGGGATCCAAAGCATGCCTGCCCTCAGTGTTGGAAGCAGTGAACAACAACTGCATTTTGTAGCATTATTACATAATATTTATCAATTTCCTTGTTTAACTCATTTTTGTGATAATGATGCAAGTTATTATTAAGCCAAAGGCACTGTTATGCTTCTATAGGCTATTCATTATTTTGCCCTTCATTAGGGTATAATGTAAGCTACTTAATAATCAACACATAGTAAACTTTGTCTTGGTGATTGAAGATTAGGACTTGTCACACTAATGTGTAATATTTATGCAGCACTTTTTCTGCTTGGAATGAAATATTATATAGGTTTCTTGCTTTCACATTACTACTTATTTCAATGTAGACCATTCAAAGATTACAAAAGCTAACAAAATTTAATTAACACCTATAATAGACTCTAATCTTTAATTTGTCTTTAAATATTCTAGGCCATAATATACATTAGTTAAAAAAATGAGAATCTAATGTAATTTGGTTTTATGTCGTATATCAACTCAACTATTGAATTGAAAATAACAAAGTAAATTAAGATTAATACATATTGAAGTAGGATGATTCATGTGATTACAAGTGTTTTTGCTGAATCAACATATCGTTTGTGATTTAAATGATTAAATCAAACATATTATATATCAATTCATAAATCAAATTTATCACATAAAATATTTACATGCATTTTCACATCTTATATATCATACAACTTTCAATTTATTTTGCATCATAAAAGAATCAATACATACAAATATATAATCAATTTTAATTCATTAATATTCAAATAAATGTTAAAAAAAAAGATGCAAAAGACATAAAAAAATTAACACAACAATAATATATTTCATGGAATAGCTAATATTGCTCAAATTAACCATAACAATGTCTCATAACACAATTTAATTCAAGCCTGAGTCCATTAAATGACTAATTCTAACTCTTTTAACAAGTTTTAAACTCCATTACCTATCAACACATTTTCCACATCAAAGTGAATATATATCACTTAATTGAGAAAAAAAAAAGACTGCAAAACAGTCAAAACGTGCGTATAAAAAATAACCTTCAATGTTCCAATAATAATAATAATGTATTTTTCTCTAATCAATTTAGTTATCCCTAAATACCAAGTAATTCTTATACAATAAAACTACCAAAGAAAGGAAAAGAAAAAGAAGAAAAGGTATAACCTAGAGCCCATCTTACCACTTCTATCTTTGAATTTTCTAATTTAAATGTAAATTCAAAGTTGTATTCCAATTCAAAAATTTAGAAATTCAGTTTAAAAATTAAATAATAGTGACAATATTTTCCCATTCAAACCAAAAGATAGGATAAACACATATTGTAAACATGGATAAAAAATACCATTTCAAAATAAAAATTACCATTTAAAAATTCAAAATTCCAAAGACAATCATATATTTTTACTTTATTTTTAAATTGCAACACCCTTATAAAACCAGTTTTCATAAAAAATTACAATGGCATTATAATATTAAAAATATAACTTATTATCATTTTTAAGAACCATGTTATTACATATAATATTTCTATTTTATTTGTAATTTTTTTTAATTCATATACTAACCCATGACATGTTTCCTTTATCTAAAAAAATATCAACTTCATAATTATTATATATCATATACGTAAATATTTAATAAATTTGTTACTTAATATACACATATATAAGAAGTTACCTATGATTATGAAAATAACAATTTAAATGTATCCATGTTAAAATCTACAGTTTTTTTTTTTTAAAGAAAAGAAAACAAATGATAAATGTGTAAGATTAAATGGGTGTGTTAAGTTATGAAATACAACATCTTTCACTTCGTGAGTAAAGAATGAGAAAATATTTATGAGTACTAACATCTCTTAATCTTAGATTTGGAAGATGGGAGAGAGAATATAAGATGAACGTACCAAACCAGATGAAAGTCATTTAAGATGGTGAACGTGTAGTTAAGCATCTACATGAGTTAAATTACCTCACAAGTAATATTTAAAGAATAAGAACCAGATATATTTAATCATTGAGAAATCTCAACTTCGGTAATTTTATTTCTAAACTATAAACAAAAATTCACTCAATAGCATGATATTTATGCATTTTTTTAATCCCTACAGGGACAAGTGAGACCAAAATGATATCAAATGTTTTAAGGATAAAAAGGTGATTTTAGAGTTAAAAAGTTGCAGGTAAAATAGAGTGAAAAAGCTCCTGTGAAGAGAGAAATGAGAAGCACCGACACAGATTGGAATAATACGATTTTGTTTTTATCTTAAAATACACCAGCAAATGAAAAAGGATCATGTGATTTTTTGTTGCTCGACGAGGAAAACAACAGTGGGAGAAAACAAGATATGAAGTGACATCATTTAGGTTGTTGCATCAAAGCCAAGAAAAAGGGACATGATCCAATGCCTAAGCAACATGTACCCAAAACATATCAGGATGTTCTATTTCTAATTTCAAATATTCGTCTAAAACCATATCTGGATCATAATTTTACATATAACATTATGAAAACGTTCTCATAATATTAAATCTATGCACTGGCTTAACAAAAAAAGACATCTTAAGAAAATCTAAAAACTTCTCATGCACATCCGATTCTATAGACATTTAAACTTCTTAAACAAGTAATCACATGTCTCGGAAAATAATTACTGTCCATTTGAATTAGAAGTTTATAAAATAATCAGAAGCTGAATTCCCAAGTTATTTATTTAAACAAAAATGTTTTTCTTAGAAAAATATTCCGTCACAAAGATGAATTATCTTGTGTAATTTTTTATCTCGAGATATTTTGTTTTAAAAACACTATTAAATCATAGCCATTATTTAACAATTAATCTATTTAGAACCACAAAATTGCCGCAAAAATCTTAACTATGGTAATAGTATTCCCGAACAGAAAAAAGAAATACATTTCATTAAGTCTACAATAACTAGAGATAATCAAATATCAGAGATCAAAATCGGGTCTTAATGGAATACGAGCTACCAAAATGAAATTAAACCTCACATTAATTTGTATAGGCTCCCATTAAATAAAATATAGAAAAATGACCTCAAAAATATAAAACAACTGAATCTAGGACATTCTTTGGGCCGCTTCTTTGGCAATGAGCTTCTCCTTGGCCCTGGTCTTGGCTTGGGATTTGGAACCCATGATTCCACCACCCCACTTCTTTCTGTACTCATCATACTTGTCATTGAAGTTAGCCTGAAACAAGAAGCAAAGACCAGAAACCAAGTAAATCCAGTCAACATCATCGATTAAATGAGTAATAAATAAACTATAGACAACTGAAATTTAAAATTAGATCACCTTAATAGCTTCTAGTATTCTACTGAACTCCAATTTATCTTCATTCTTGACAGTTGTCAAGCACAAAACTGAAGCCGTTTTCTTGTGGACAACCTGTCAAAAGAGAACATTAATCAGCTGAATAAGTAACAAAACACAGATTCATTCATACACATGAACTTTCTGAATGCATCAGCGGCAATGTTCCAACAAAAACAAACACCACCGGCGTTCAATTTTTGAAAACATTGTCTTTGTTCAATAAATATAATTACCGTTCCCAAGCGTGCTTTGCCCTTGACAATGCAGTATGGAATTTCCATCTTCCTGCAGAGTGCCGGAAGCCAGACCACAAGCTCGATTGGGTCCACATCATGAGCAATCACAACAAGTTGCGCTTTATTCTGAAAAAAAAAAAAAAAAAAAAAATATTAAATCAACATCACTTCAAAATTTTTATGCATGTTCCATTATTTGCCTACAAAAAGAAAATTTTGAAGCATCAATTAACAACAATAACACAACATTATGATTTTGGATTCGGTTGTTTGAATTGTCTAAAAACAAGATGAAATTGAAACGAATGGGAAGAAAACAAAATGTAGTATTCCCTCCAATAACCACTCCGTTCTCCGTTCCATCAAACAAATATCTAAGCAATGGAACGAAAACTGCGTTCCATTCAATTAAATTCAACTTATTCTATATCAAGTATCCAAAAATAGGAAACTTCACAACTACAGCAACAATGACATCCGAACCTCTAAAGCACTGGATTCCCCACTTAAAGCCAAATTGTCGCTATTATTATTCAACAAAGGCCAAGAGTCAACAATTAGTATTTCAAATAATCAGACTCTACCAAAACAAAACACAAAGTGCATTTTTTAAACTACTTTTAAATAAAATGATCTACAACATTATCTTTGGCAGTTCTCCACAACCAAAACTTTGGTCAAACATTGGCAATTTCCCACAACGTTGAGGATTGTATTGTAGTTCCAACATTGGCAATTCAAAACCTTGAAACTAGAATTATAACAACGAAAGCGAAAAAAACAGCAAATAGATATGAAAAAAGACCTGCTCAATAAGGTAAGTAACATGATTGAGACCATATTTGACAACAATAGGCTTCTTAGCTTCAACACTTTTCCCATCAGCCTCAGCCTGAGCCCTCTTCAACAAACGCTCCTTCTTCTCTGCTTTGTCTTCAGGCCTGTACTTCAGCAGCATCTTGAATAGGTTGGTTGCTGTTTCCACAAAACCAGATAGTTAATATTAAAACCGTGTTTAACTTTTGGATGAAATCTTTTGCCCAGTCCCCTAAATTTGTCAAAAATCAGTTTTAGTCGATATTCGGTTGAGTATGCTTAGAAGTGACTTTGCCATAATTAATTTCCATTAGAAACAACAAATTGGGCACAAATTACTATCTTCATAAATTTAACTTGTTTTTAACAAAACAAAAATTCTTTAGAGATTACAGACAAGGTCCAAGCATACAGCTTCTAATCCCCAAAAAAAAGAACATAGCATTTCCCCCATGGATGCCCTATGGTTTTAGTCAAACTCCAATCCGAAAAAAGAAAAAACTCAATTCAATTCATTTAACATTTTATATTAGTACAAGTGTTTATGTAGAAGTTTATTATACCGAGATTCTTGTCGAGGGTTTTGGTGAACTGATTGAGTGCGGGAGGGACCTTTAGCCTCTGCTTGAGGATGCGTTTCTTGCGTTGGATTTGAACGGTCTTCGGCCATTTCACGAACCTAGTCAGGTCCCGCTTCGGAGGCAACGCCCCTCCGATCCCGAACTGCTTCGGACGCTTCTCGAACAACGGGTTCGTAACTTTCTCCTACACCAATCAACAAAGCAAAATAAACCAAAATGGCGTTTATATCACCCCACTCACTCATCCATTCCCCCCAAAACCTTAAAACAAACCTTAATAGTCCCTAGCTTCTTCTTCGGTGCTGCTACTGCAGCTTTCACACCTTTTTTCGGAGCCTGTAAGGTCAAATCAAATTAAGTAAAAAAAAAAAAAGAAGTTGAATGAAAATGATGATGAATGAAGAAAGTGCGAAATGCAACACACCATTGCTTAGCGCTGGTAGACGCGACGGAGTGGGTGCAGTGGCGACGGTGAACGAACCAAAGATGGAACCCTAAAAGAAGAGGTTTTGGAATTTAAAAGATTGGGTTGCAGGGTCAGGTTTAGGTGAGGCCCATATTTGATGAACCCGGACCGCAACTGTCTAAGGTCCATAATTACTAAATACGCCTCTGCATTTTACTTGTACACCTCGCTTCCAACTTCTTTTTTATTTTCCTAAAATACCCATATTTCTTTTCATTCAAGAAATTACGCTGCTAATGTGTGTCAAGTTGGTGGTTTGACCCAGATCGAAAATTTTAGGTTGATTTCAATATTATGTAAAAATAATTTTATATATAAATTAATATTTTTAATTTATCAAAAATTATAATTATTATTTTAATAACCTAAATTTAATGATCATTTTTTATGTTAACAGTATATTTGAATAGAAATTTTTAACAAAGTAATTATTTTTATCTAAAATTTGAAATATTTTGTGAAAAAATATATTTTTAAGAAATTTAAGTAACTAAAATACTAGAATTCTATAAGATCAACTCCATTAGTTAAAATTAAAATGAGAGAATCTCAACTCAAATATAAAAGTTAAGAATTTGTATTTTTTATATTCTCAGATATATGTATTTTATTTTCATATTTTTTAATGGTCTAGACGTTGTTAACTTTATTTAAATAAAGACATTGTTAGTTTGCCTACATTTAAGTGCCATAATTTTTTTTTCAGGCTAAAGTCAATGGTATTTATTTTTTTAATCAATATCATGGAGTTATTTTATTATTCTTGTAGGCCAAAGTTATTTTTCAACCAAGGTTGGGATAAATAAATACAAATAATATTGTGAATTTATTTTTTCTACAAAAATTTAACATCAATCATAAAAGTCGTTAATATTAATATTTTAATTAATAAAAATCCTTTAATAATTGAATACCATTTGCATTTAACAGTAATTAATATACATTATTAAAAAATATAATTCAATTAATTTAAATTATTTAATTCAAAATAAAACTTTTGAAAAATGAAAACTTTTATATGAGATTAATTGAATTTCAAATATTTGAAAATTTATTAAAACTTTAGAAAATTTTCTATCTAAAATGACCATATTAAATTGAGGTAAATATTAATACCTCAACTTCTAAATTATTAATATGGTTTATAAATAATTTTTTTAATTTGTAATCATAATATATTTTATAAATAGAATATATTTTATTTATTAAATATTAATATAGTTAAAAATAAGAGGTCTTTGGATCACTGGTAAATGGGGTGCATAATTGAAAGGGAGGTGTGTTTTAGCATATGCATGTAAGAAGGTCTGTGTTATTCTTGCATCATTTTCTGTTATTCCCTCTCCTATAGCTTTTCTTTTCATATAAAATATATTCAAATTAGAGTATGAGGTGAAACAATTTAATATTATAGGTACATTTAGATAAATTTACATACATGCATTAAAAAAATAAAAAATAGAATAAAGATATAACGTTTCATTTTAATAACATTATGTTATTAAAATAAAACATTTTATTATGAATATTTAGAAAGCAAATAATCCAATATATATCATATATCAGTTTTACAAGATAAAATTATAATAATATCACTCATATATATTTTCAGGTTATTATATTATATTCTATTACAAGTTATATCTAACATGATGTTCGTTTAACCACCCAGACAGTTAAAGAGGTGTCTCTACACCTATATTTCCATCTGCTCACATCGATACCAATAAGGTAATTATTGCAAGAGAAGAACACAACACATACAAACAACAAACAAAAAGAAGGTAAACTAATTTTGAAAATGAATATCCTATTAAAAGAAATATGTTGTCTCACATTACAATGCACTCTAACTAATCATACATATATAAACTATATAATCAAAAACTCTTCTAAACTTACTTATCCGGCGAATCTAGGCATTGATGTATGATTTTTAGTGGTTTTTGCACGCGATAATAAAAGAATACTCACTGCTCGACTTGAGTTGCTCTACCTGAGCCGATATACACAAGGTTAGTCCATTTAACAGTCATAAGAACCCTAGTGTCATTCTTAATGGAAAAACCTCTTGTCCCTCTCACCACATAACTCATTCTACTCTACGTAAGTCTTAAATGGATATTAGAGTATCAGGATAAACCTCTATTACTGATTGTTTACATCAATGCATACACTAAAGGAATGTCACCTAAAATCCCCTATAAGATTCCTGAAATTACACCAAACTCAAACTTTCATCCACAAACATGATTCCACATCAAATTCCAAATACCAAACATCATGTTCGTGATCAATTACAATCACCATATACTTTCATACATGATTATAACCATTAACAAGCCCATCATCATCATACTTTCATACATCATTAGAAACATGTAAATTTATCATTTAATCCATCAACAATTCTATAAACAATCATATACCTTCATTCATTCCAAGTCAAACCAAAATCACAAATAAAAAGTGCTTCTCTAAAAAGAACAACCTAAAATAGGACAAACATAAGAAACTAACTCTTCTAACTAAAGATCTCTAATCAAAGATCCCACAAGTCAAAACAACAATTCATGTGTCTAGAATATGCAGTCAAGATTCTAGCTCGATCAAACGATTAAAGAAACAAAAATATCATTTTTTTTCCAAGATGACGCAAACCACAAAAACATGGTAGCACCCGACAGTCCAAAAGTGACGCCCAACACTCCCAAGTCAATGGCCATTGTCTCATTGGCGCCCAACCTTGTCAAAAAAATTATACTTATATTTGAGTTTGATTTGAGTAATTTAACACTCTTTGAGCCAAGTCTCGATGTTTAAACATTTTCAATTATCACAAAATTCATATTTCTTGGCTCAACCAATGTTAAATTACCCTATTCACTCCCAATAAGGGTATTCTCAACAACACATTGATGAATTTCACAGTATTTCACCAATCCAAAAACAAGCCATAAAGAATTGTGTATACTACACATTCAAAATCAAATCAAGCCTCACACATAGAGTTTATTTACAGTTACACATGCAATTCATATCATAGAGTCAAGAAATACAAATTCACAACTTAAAACACCACATTCACAATTCATAGCACTAATTAAAAAATTTCAACACAAACTAAAATTAGCTTCCCTTACTTGTAAAAGACAACCCAAACATTTCTTGGAACACCAAACTACCCCCAACCACGTAAGATGTTCTATCACATAGAATTATTGCAAGAACAGTTCACCTACTGTTATGATCATTGATCAACAAAAGATTTATATAGAACATTAAAGGAGACATGTAAGCGTAAAAGCCTCACATGCAACAAAAACTATACAAAGACCAACAAAAACTTACACAAATGGAGAAACTAATTGGTCAAAATTGAAGAACTTGTCGTAAGGATCACTCTTATGATCTTAAATCTTTAATAAGGTGAACAAAGGACGAGAACTCCTATAGAGAAGTCAAATAACTCTATAAAAAATGGTTTGTACAAATAATGAAGTAAGGAAACTCATTTATAACAAAACTATTTATACTATAATTTTTTAATATTAATATAATCGAATCTCACTATTTTTAAATGACTATCACTTCTAAAATAAATTTTGTTAGGATTTTACTGTTGTAATGTTTAAAATTTTAATTTGTATAAGATTTTTAATATTACTTTTTCCAAATTTGCTAATTATTAATTAAGCTAAACCATAAATTACATTTGCTAATATATTTTTTGATTACATGTAAATAAACATAGTTTACATTTCAATGAAGAAAAATGGATATAATGATGCCAAGTGACATATGCCAAGTAATAATAGTAATAATAAAAAAAAATTGTTCGGGGTGTGAAAATTTAAGAAAGTAGTACTATTTCTAAAAGAAATAAGTAGGATCTTTTAATTCTTATTAATACTATTGAAACAAGGTTCTATTGTGCTTGTTATATATATATATATATATATATATATATATATATATATATATATATATATAATTAGAACCTTGTTAATGTAGTATTTTCTTCATAGGAGTCATTACATTCACCACATTCTCATCATAGTTCACACATCACATTCTCATAAAATCTTAAATCACCACACCATGTTGTATATGTATCTTAGCTTAAATCAAAGATCCCAACTGTTAAAGTAAATAATCTAAAACCAGTTGCCAAAATTTCAACTCGATCTAACAGTTAACGAAACAAAAATCCTATTTTTTCCCAAGATAACTCGATCAACAAAAACAGGGTGACGTCCAATGTTGACTAAGTGGCGCCCAACTCCAACAAGTTAGTGAATTCACTAACTTGGTTGCGCCCAATGGTATTAAAGTCTCGCCCAACATAGCTAAGTCAATAGCCATTATTTGGTTGGCGCCTAGTGGCACTGTAGTGGCATATTACACTACACCATAACTAAAACTCTCTCTTTAAGTTTTTAATTTAGTAATTTGATTCTTCTTGAGCTATTTTCCACTTAATAAATTTCATGTAGTTATAATATAACTATATCTTAGCTTAAGAAATACCAAATTTAATCAATCAAAGGTCTCAAAGAGGAGTAGACCAACAACCAAGGTTCTATAAGGACAACACACTCTTTGATACCAATTGAATCAAACTCGCTTATCTTTAAAGAAATTTTACCACACTAAACATATTACACACTCATCACTGCCATTTTATAACCACAATTTCCAGTCAGTTAATCATTTCATTCATCAATTAACTAGTTCAATAAAAATTTAGTCATTGGAGACTAAGATACTATTTCACATACTTATTTCCCAACTGCACAACTCAGCTATCAAACTCAACATATAACACAAATTTGTCATTCAGTCCGTCATCAAACATAACCAAAACAATAAAGTGTCACTTGCCCATTTAAAATCCAAATTTACAGTTCAATCAAGTCACACAACTTAAGCATCAATTCAATTAATTACTTTAAACATGTACAATTATCACTCTAAAACACATATACTATATTCATCATAAACCATCATCATCATACATACCTAGCTTCCTTTATCTTGGTTAAACAACCCTTTAATCATAAATGTTCCTTAGAGTTTTATTTCTCACAATATGCTCTAACTACCTATACAAACAACAAATTATATGTCTAAGTAGAAATTTACGATTACAATTGAACACAGATTCACTTTGAGTTATTTTAAATGCATCATGTGTGTACTAACTAACTAACAAAAAGTGAACTTACACTGCTGGAGATTCTAATTATTCATAAGTATAAACCTCTCTGTCATGAATTTATTAGTAATTTTTTATCGTCAAACAGATGAGAGACGAACTTTAACGGTTAGAGAGAAGGCTTATAAAGTTATCAAAATTCTTGTTAAATAGATGATGATTTTAATGAACTTCAATTATTATAATTTTGTTTATAATTTAAGCATTTATTATTAGAATATTTTAGTGTTCGATTTTTATAAAAATCATCGATTTGAGCTATGTTATTGGTTTCACATTCAACCTACTTATTTTTTCATATAAAATATTACATAAATTTTTATACTATATATTTTTTTGGATTAAAATATCCTAAATAATTGTAGTTGTAAATGGAAAAACTTAGATGAAATACTAATTTAGATCTTTCAAATTCTAATTTTAAAATAACAATTATTTTAAAATAAGTTTAAATTCTCAAAGGATAGATAATTCGAAACTAATAGAACACTAATCCCTCCGATTGCTAATATAAAACATTTTAAAATAATCACACACAGCATTGAAAGCAACTTTTAAAAATACTATTTATGTATCAAATCGGTCTTCATTATTAATAATTTTCAAGGGTTTATTCTCACCATTCTTTAGTAATAAATATAAAACTCGCCATATATGATATGATAAAGATAAAAAAAAAACATATATAAAAGTATAAAAAATACCAACAACTTCTTATGAGAAGTAAAATTACTTTATATTGAGTTTTTCCTATATATCAAACTTACTCGATTGTTACACCACAAAAAAAATATATATATATTTTTCTTACAAATCCTTCCTATAAGATCAATAACCATAAATTAGAATATTAATTAGTGTAGATTGATACTCTAATTGAGAAGTAAGCAATGTGTCTGATTTGTGACAGTAAACCCACTACAAAGCATACTTAATTAAAGACATTATTGCTTTAATAAATTTCTTACACACCTTTATCTTTTTCTTAATCAAACATCAAACATCTCGACAAATTAACATTGGGAATCTGTACGGAAAGATCTGTAGTTAGTGTAATTCCAAATCCCAATTGAAATCATTCTCTTAAATTATGTATTTATATCTCACTTCATCATTTTCTTCAATCTTCATGTTTTATCCCCTTAAAAGCAATGTGAACGTATATTATTAAAGATTGACTAAAAATTATAATGCTTTTTTTTTGGAATATTTGATTAATAATGATAATGACTTCAAGAAAAAAAAAGTCTAGCAGGATAGTTATTAGATTTATTATTTTTCCATTAAGGGTAATTTTGGCAAGTTAAAGTAAAAGGATATAAACTTAAAAGGAAAAGTTACAAAGCGTGGTTATTGACTATTTTCCATTGCTAAAGAAAGGTGATATTGATATAATATTTATATATATTATCCAAACGTATTTGTGATTTCTTGTGAATTGGACCTATAGAATGTAATTATGTTTACAATTATCGATAAATAATATGTTGACAAGCAAATATTGGAGAGTAAAAATAATATAAGGGTGGTCCTGTCCTTTACTGCATATGCATGTGAATTATGTATTTTGCTTTGGCCTATTCTCATATATTGTGTTTGCTGGGAAAATGTTTAACAAAATACATGCAGCATTCAGAAAGAAAATTACCTTTTCAAAATATAATTATGAAACTAAATATAAATTTCTAAATTGTTAAGTTTAAAAGCTTCTTAAAATTTCTATAATAAACACAAAGCACAGAATCATTTTTATTAATGGATTTTTTTCTTTCAAAAACTGATTTATTCCACCAGAAACTGTTCCCAAATGCAAACAATCTGACACTGTACTAATTAAGTTTCACAGAAGATTTATCACATGTTAAAATATTTCAAAAAAACAATCTGTTCTCCAAAAACAGACAAACACATAGTTCTAAAAGTTAACATTCCTCAAACCACAGAAACATTAACACAATGTTTTCTCTTCCATGTCAGTTTCACCACATTTCTCTGATATCTTTTGCATGACATGTATAATTTTTTCTGTATCTCTTCTGAGATCGATGGTTATCTTCATTACTCCAACGCAAAGTTTAAGAGCATGTTTCTTCAAGCACTGTTTGGACTTCAAAAGTAAATTATATCAGTAAAATAGAAACTAACCCTCTTCCCTATAATAAAAGTACGTTTTACACTATTTAACATAACGAAGATCCAAACACAGATTAAGACACTGAACATGTGATTTTGAAAAACTAACTGAGAGAAAACTCTTCACTGGTTTTTTCACTCCCGCTGAAGTAGGAGAAGTGATCAGAAACCCCCAGAAAGAGAGAGAAAGAAAGAGATTCATTAGATGCACAGACTCCAAGAACCAACCACTAAGCTAGTCACTGCATGTAGAATTTTATGAGTTATTATTTCAAAGGTAAAAAAGCTTCACATTTTCTAATTTTATCACATACATATGTTTCTAAAATTTTTAGAGTGAAGAAGAAGAGACTTGAGACGCAGCATGAGATTGGACTTGCAGTCACAACTCATTAAAAATTTGCTGATTTGCCCTGCGTGCCCAGAGGACTTGCGCCATATCCAGAGGAAAAGTCTCTCCACAGGGGCCCCCTACCCTAGTATCAGAAAACCGAAAAGCACGAAAACATAGGAAAAAATAAATAAAAATAGATGTACATTTCACACGTACATAATACTATATAGTAAATAGTATAATGCTAGAAATTAACCAGTGGATGATCAAGTGTGTGTGTGTGTGATACTTGAAAAACACTCACTATTAATTCATGTGGAAGGGTAAAAAGAAGACACAAGTAATAGCATTTTACCACATCCAACAAAGAAGACATGGAACATGATCTGCAAATTCATTACTCGTCATAAATGACCCTCCTTCAAGTACATAAACATATTTATTACAAATTTGACAGTGAATAGGTCACACAATAACCCCTCTCACTTCTTTCACACCCTTCGAGCTAGCCCTTCTACCAGTAACACTGCAGTTTCCATAGCACAGTTCTTCTTTTTCCTCAGGGCAAGTCTTACATTGCAGGTTTCAAATCAAGCAAGCATCACAACTGCAACCCTTATTATTGCAATATTATCAAACCTCTGAACACTTCCCCAGCCACGTAAATTATACTTGCCTGAAATTTCCTTTTGTCAACAATAACATCAAGGGAAGCCCTCAACCGCAATTTAAAACCTTCAATAACCTCACATGTCAAACAAATCACAACTTCTGCATAATATAAGAAAATACATAACAAAGAGAAACAAATGGAAACAACTTCACGTACTATGCATATATTACTTAGCATACAAAATGCAATTCACAGCAAGATATATCAAGCATTTAAACTATATGTGTAGACAGGTAGTCAAGCTCAGAAAGATTTAACTTGTGTTGATAGGGTTTGAATTTTGTTGCAATTTCTGATAGTTTAAAACATGACAGATAAATACATTCATGGTTGCAGCTGAAATGCAATTGCACAGACAAAAAATGGTTGTTGAGACTAAAATAAATCTCAAAGTTCCAGATACAATTACAGTTGCAGACAGTTAAAACTTCAATCATATAAATAATAGTAATATAACATGCGACTTTATTGATCTGTCTGTCTACGTATTCATATATGTCATGAACTTTGTGAAGAAATTGTTAAATGGTTTACTACTATTAGAGTTTTGATCGATCTTTGTATGACATACGGTGAGGTTTCATTAATTCTTTTCTAGGTAGGTAGAAGAAGGCCATGGATTTTTGTTAATTCTTCTAGAATTGTTTTTAAAACTGAACCTCGTATGTAGAAATTAGTTGGGACCATGAACATGTGGTGGACCTGAAATTGTAGACTATAATATAACAATGATGATAATTTGTAGAGTTTATGGTTGAGTCCTTACTATATATATGCATATATATTATATATACTACTGAGAGGTAGCATTTGATGAAGGTGGTTGAGGTGGACGCTTGCGCTTTTTTTTCTCGTAGCTGATGCCTCTAGCTTTGGCCTGAGAGTCACGAACTTCACGAAGGTAGAGTCTCACAGCACGAGCACCAAAAGGGTTGGCCTCAGGTTTTCCACCGTTCTCTTCAAACGCAGCTCTGAGACGCCCTATGAGGGCATCAAGGCTCCCCCATGCTTGGCGCAGAGGACAGGGACACGGTGCAGGAGGGTTTGGATGGCCAAAGAAGGGACAAAGGTGTGTGTGAACCTTGGTTTTCCCGAACTGGTCGAGGTATCTGAGGAACTCAAGAACATGGGCACCACTGCAGCGAGAGAGGGAAAGTGGGGGCCTGTGGTTTCTGAGGTACTGCCCGAAAGTGTTCCAGTCTCTACGCTTTTGGTTCTCGTAGCGGCTTGGGGTGGAAGGTGGTGATGAAGAGGTTGTTGTCGTTGTTGTTGCTGATGTTGTTGTGGAAGACGATGATGCTGAGGAGAAGTTTAAGGATGGGGTTAGGTTTGTGATAGTGTTGTTGAGACCTGTGTTAATCATGTCTTTGCTTGGAGAGGATTCAAAATCCTGGAATGAGCTCATGGTTGGTTTGTGAATTCTGATCTAGATTGGACTCTTTTCACTGGTTAACATGGTTGAAGAAGAGAAAAAGGAAAGGAAGAAGAAGATGAAAATGAAAACCTGATCAGATCAGATTTGAAGAAGAAGAAGAACAAGAAGAAGAGGGTAGTGTGAGAGGAAGGGTGTGAGGAAAGAAGGGAAGGGTTGGAATAATGTTATAGGTGAGAGAATGAGTTGAAGAGAGGGTAAAAGAATAGTGATTAGACTATAACATGTTTTGGTATGGGGCTAGGTTGAATTTCCTTTGGTTTTTGTGAATTCCTAGAATACTTTTGTAATATTCTAAGCTTGGTTTTCCTCTTTCTTTGAAAAAGCTATTTTACAGAAAAAAAAAATTCAAAATATTCTGTGTATGTGATTAGAGAACCAAGTTCATGCTAGCATGCTTGAAAATGCTCTAGAGTGTTGAAACCTGCATGAAGCTAGGTTTTTGTGAAGAATTTTTTTTTTTTTTGTGAAGGGATTGCAAATAGGGTATTGGTGTGAGTGAGGCAAATGGAGAAAAGGGAGGGTGTAAATGAGAAAGAAGGGGTGGTGTGTTTTGGCCTTTAGGGCTTTTGTGGAAATGAAAATAGGTTGATAGTGACAGTGAAAGGTGACTGATGCAGACAGCATAAAGTCATGGAGGGTGAAAAAAATATGAGAAAAAAATAAATGAGGGAATAACATGATTTTGTTGCACCTTCCTTTTGGGTTGATTGACAACACCTTTCCTGAAATGACAACTTTGCCCTTCTCTGTCTGATATGACTAACTTTACTTCATGAGTGGGATCATCATCAGCCAGAGCCTGAACACACATGCACAGTAGTAGTGTAGGAATAATAATTAGGGTTTGCAGAAAACAAAATGAGGAAGAAATCAGCCTCATGCATTGCATTTCAAGTGTTAATCCCCAGAGATTTCTCTGTTGCAGATCATAATCATGAAATCATTGACCACAAAGGCTTCATTAAATTAATACCTAATTGTAGAACTTGCATAGATTCTGTGTTAAACACTTAAAAGGGAAGAACAAGTCATTTCTATCACACACTCAAGTTTAATCTGTGTTAACCTTCTGATGAGTTTATGTCTAGTTAAAGTTCTTTTCACATTAACATTATATCATTTTAGTAATTAGTAAACTCAAATTTTGTTATGAAATGAAGGGCATTTAAAGAAATTCGTAAGTGTTTGAAAATATTTGTTTTATACAGTCAATCAAATATTTGAATAAATACTGTCTTCTTAAAGTGAGGTGGATTCAAAGAACTGTATCAGTATATACAGTTTCAATGAAATAATAATGATTAAAAAAAAAAGATGCAGTCTGAGTAAAGATGTAATTCCATTAAAATAATTTTCTTCACAATAAAGTTACCTGGAACAAAAAAAAAAAAATCATTGACAATGTAATTTTATATTTTTATTTGACTAGTGTGATAAGTTGGCTGACTTTGGTATTAACCAGCATAAAGGTTATATATATTTTTCAATTTGTTGGTAATATAAATATTACATATAATGTGTATATGTGCACAATACAATATAAATGCTTGTTTTTATAATTATAAATTATACATAGCAAATAAATACTTCTAGATATATAAAAAGTATATTGTTGCTAGAATGCATAATTTATATATCATATATTTTTATTTTTAATTATTGATACAATAGAAAATATTAAAATTCAAGTTGTGATTAAAGAGAATAAATATTAAAATGAAAAATAAAAAAAATTAGTTAAAACCATCTGTCATACAAACTTATATATCAGTATGTTAATATTTTAAATTTCTGTTGCCGAGATTGAAAAGATCAAATGTATTTGAAATTTGAAATATACCTAATCAAAACATAGATATATTTGTTATTAAATTTTATATATTACCAATAAATTTATAAAGAAATATTTTTATACTAATCTAGTTTTTAAATTATATAATTTAGTATCATTGTCTAATTTTTTATTAAAATTAAAAATAATGTTAACTAATGTCAAGAGACTTGTCAAATATGTTTCAATTGTAAACACAATCAAATAAATATCTAGAAGTATATTTATATTGTATTGTGCACATATAAAAAATTTGTGTGGATAATTTTTTTTATAGTATATTTTAGAAGAGAAAAAATAATAAATTATTTTTTTATAAATTAAAATATATTAATGCATAACTTAAAATAAATTAAAGAAGTAGCATGAAAAAAGTCTACAAAATTAATTATTCTAAATTTTTGAAAAAAATAGTTTCAACTTTTCTTATATTTATTTCTTTTAAATTTTGTATAAGTAAATATGTCAAAATTAAATTATGGTTTCTCACTTTTAGTGTGATTTGCATGTGAGAACCGAAAATAAATTAATATCTATTTGTTTAAATTCATATAATGATATATTCTTTATGTGAATTAGTTATATATACTTAAGTTGCTTTATATATGTGAACTAAACTTATGTTACAGATTGTAATAAAGTTTAATTGAATGATGATATATTAAAACAATGAAAATTTTGTATGTATATAAAATCCCTATACGTAAAGAGTAGTTAATCTGAATTAGTTAAATTTAACCATGATGCTCGGTTGATTTAGATAGATGCATTATATTAAATTGAAGTGAATTTTTATATATGTCTTTGGGATTATTATTTGGGATTATTTAGAAATAATGGGATTATTTACTAAAATGTTCAACTATTTATGATAGGAAATGAAGAAAATATATAAGTGCTTTTAGCTGTCGCCAGCTACCTAGAACTGTTTCCTATAACATAATGGAGTGTGATAATTAGATCATGGATAAATTTCTTTTGAGTTCTAATGACATTTAAAAGAAAAAAATTACTCATTAAGCACTTTTGCAAAAGAAATTAAAAAAAAAAACTATTTTTATTATAGGTTAAAATTAGTCTATGAATACTAAGTTAGAAATAACTAAAGAAAAACTTCATATATAAGTTAATTTTTAATTTTAATAAATATTTTTCAAGTCCTCTAAAAATATATATATTTAATGCATGGAAAAATAAAATCTTAAATTTCATTGTGTAGGTGGTTGCTACAAAAGTGACAATAATGTAGATGATGAATATTGCAACTCAATAAAAGCCATTAGACACTTTTGTAAACTACTTCACTTTTTGTGGATAGCTACTTTTTAAGAGTACACACACAAAAAAATAATAATAAAATTCCTCCAATAGCACTTATTTGTAGAATGACTTTTGTAACTTCATTTTCAATACTAGTTGGAAAAGTGCCTTATCAACGTCTTTTATTTTGTTTTTTTTAGAATTAGTTTCATTTTACTCATTTTTTTTCTACAATAATATATAACTCAAATCCACATTTTAAAACTACTAATTATGTTGTAACAAGTTTGTATTATCTTGAATTCAAAGTGTTAAAAATGGAGTTTCACTCTCACAACCATTAAAGTCACTAGCCCCTCTTCTCTATATATATAAGAAGGAAAAGAGAAAAAAAAAAAAGGTAGTGTAGTTTAAGGGATAAAAAAGAAAAAATGAAAGTAACAAAATCAAAATATAATCAGAATTATTTTTCTTTAATTATCCTAATTGATTATTTTCTGTGTGATTAGCTTCATAATCATTCTCCTGAAATGAAGCTAATTGATCTTCTGTAATTAAATCATTAAATATTCTATAATTATACTATACATAATTCCATACTTAATTTAGATTATATTGTTATGTATAAATATCTATATCCAAAGCATAATAAAATAAACATTCAAATCATTTTTCTTTCTTACAATTAATTATACTATTTTTCATGAATACTCAAATTTTTCATAAAATAATTGTTGATCGATTATATTGTGCAATCCACAAAATCAATTTATAATCAAATTAAATGGATCGAAAACTAAAAGATACAATAAAAAATAAATAATTTATTATAAATTAACATTCATATAATATATTTTGAAGATATAAACGAAGATTCTCACAAAGAAATATAATAAATTCGTATAATAATAAATTGTACCATAGGTTAAATAAATAATCAATATTGTAAGGATAAGATTTGAATGTTTAATTCAACTTTATAGAAATAGGTAGTAGGTTTTACATTCTTTATATCCTATTTTACCTAAATTTAAAACCTAATTTTGAAAAGATGAAGGAGTGTGAAATACTTGTATATAGATTAGAGTGATGTCTGTAATCCGACCAAAGTTGGAGAATTTGATTGATCCATGATGTTGGGTTTTGGTAGTGAGCATTAATTTTCTCCATCAACAAGCTAAACATTTTGGATATAGATTTGACTGATTGTAGGTAGACATGGTTACAGCCTCATTTGTCACAGCACCACCACTTCATTATTTTGAAGTGACTGCAAAATCTTTACAT
>Ga0214545_1000607_pt1 | contig 59030 bp, 41 predicted proteins | sample CNSS4metaG_FD_160064 | JGI IMG/M metagenome (GOLD analysis project Ga0214545, IMG submission 160064) | Root nodule microbial communities from cowpea collected in UCLA plant growth center, Los Angeles, California, USA - CNSS4 | ecosystem: Host-associated > Plants > Roots > Nodule | place: USA... | reverse complement strand
TCCTTGCTAATCTCTCGTATTTGTGAGTACAAAGGTGTAAATGTCTCTGATGAACAATCTCATAACACCACTGAGGCAAACAAAATTGCGGAAAACTCCTTGAAGCAGATGAAATTTATTCCTTTTGGGAATACTTACATTCACAAGGATGATATGCCTCCCTCAGACCATGAAGAAGAAGAAAATCCTCCCACTGCTCCTATTCCCCCTGTTGACACAAATATTGGAGCATCCAGTGGTGTTGGTGGCTCATCCTCTTCTTTAGAGGATCACATTTTAAACCTAAACCAAAGACTTGAAGAATTCTTTCTCCTCTCCACTCACCGACATGAAGAAGTCACTGGCATAATTAGAAGACTGGATTCTAGGATTTCTAATTTAGAACATTTTAAAGAAGTCACTGGCTTAATTCTAGGACTAAATTCACCCCCCTCTTGGTTTTTGTCCAAACGCTTAAACATTCCGCTGCGCGATACCAACAGAATCTTGGGCTTTAGATTCTTGTATGCAAATAAAATAATTTGGTTGGGTGGTATTATTACTAAAGCATGTTCATGAAATATTTGTTTCTCTCTTCTTTAAAAAATAAATAGCAAAAGTCTTAGCCCATTAGGTGAGATCTGCTAAATGGATCACACAATGCTATTCAGTTTGATTAAAGACCAAATCTTCATTGATATCATTGACCACTAGATCCCTTCCTCTAAATGACTTCCTCCAATGTCTTTAGCCTCCCTTCTCCCCATTATAAAACCATGCAATCCACTCTCCTCACTAATGTCTCCTATGGTCTTATTTCTTGTGCCCAAACCATTTGTTCCCAATTAAAAGATAAAAATATAACAACGTTGTACCTTATGCAAACAAGAAAGTTTTGGGTTAGTAAAAAGAAGGAAAATCACACCAGCAATACAATGGCAAATTATTGCGGTATTCAAAAATCATACACCTTTTTGTACATACCTAAAGACCAGCACAACCACGAAAGTGCACAAGTTAACATACTAGTTATTTATAAAACATTCTCGTAACCAAAAAAGTGCCATCCGAAAATATAAAATATCAAGAAAACAGTGTTACTGCAAAACAAGTTCGGAAAAGGAAAGCCTGACCTCTAAAATAGAAGTCACATTGATGAATAAACTCTGATTAGGAGAGCAAGAAAGTTCACAAAAAAGATTTAGGAAATTCCTCAAGCATGATGGACAGCCCACTAAAATTGGTACCGCCTGCAATATACAATACATTTATGTTACTGCATTATAAACACAAACAAAATTCAGATAAGGGTTGCTTGGTGAATATATCACGTCAGCGAGATGATTAATGAGAGTAGTAAGAGAATATTAATAAAGTAATTAGACATAAACTGTGCACATCCTCCCTCGTCTCCTCTATATTATCCCTGCATATTAGATAAGATTTTAAGATAAGCTGGACTAAATAAATAAAAGAAGCAATTTATCATAAGCGGAAAGAGCAGTTTCCGACACGAACAGGCGATATCACAACCTCATATTTAGCCAAGAGCAAGCTAACGTAACCGGCCACAGCCAAAATCACTAAGCACATGCATCTCTTGTATTTCACATTTAACCAAGAAAACGAGTTACACACATAAAACCAGAGGCTGCGATAGCAGAGAAAGATAACTTGCCTGTTGAACTTGGACTCTTAGTGTGTCAAACTGATCCGCCGTACAGCAAACATTTCCCGTAATAGTGGGACACAAACTTTGAATTTTGGCAGACAGCAGGTCGTCAGGCTGGAGTTAGAAACCAAAGCAGCAGAAAGCGGTTAAATCAAAGAATGGTGAAGGTGGTGGGGCATGGGCATCATCAAGAAGTAAATAACAGATGAACGAATTACCTTGACTGAAGGAGAACCATAGGGACAGTTGAGAGCCTTCCCATCACTGCGTTGACCGCATATATCATACATTGCGCAGTATTCTTCAGAATGTTTAGCCCTAAGAGAAATTAAATGATTATTACAAATTACTGGTTTGGAAAATGTGAAGATCATCTCCAAAAGTATATTTAGTCATACCTATACGTTTCATGCTGTGACGCTGCAGAGAGCGAAGGCGAAGATAGCAAGAATACCTACGTAGTTATGGCAGCGTGGTCAAAGTTCAAGTCAACGAAGCGATCGATGAAATAGAGAGAAATAAATTCTTGCCTGTAACAGAAAAGCAACGGAGAAGATGATATCCATTGTCGTTCAGTGGAGATTGCAAAGAAAGGTAACGCAGAAGAATATCACTCGATGATCCTCCCACTACTCAGTAATACTCACGCGCGGGACACGAGTCCTGCGTGCCTTCGTTTCTTAATGTCTTCTTTCTTGCCTCTTCCTCTAAACGGAACCTACAAGGCCAGTTATTCTATGTGGGCCCTTTTTTTCCACCAATATCTTTCTCAACAAAAATCGTCTTGTATTCTTTCTTTACAACTTCTTTTTTAACGTATTTTAATTTATTTTATTTATTACAGAATTATACAATAAATTTCGAATCATATATTTAAATATTTTTTTATATAAAAGTAAATTATCGCTAAACTCAATATAAAAAAGTTTAAAAGTTAAATTTGTTTCATTTTATTTACAATTGATTATAAATCCAAAAGCAATTTTTTATGCTGTGGAAAACAAAAACATAAAGAAGAATTTTTAACATAAGATTAATTATATAAAAGTTATCTAAAATCCAAAACTCAGTGTTTCAATGCATCACTAAACACAGTGTATTAATATTATTTTCTCCTTACTTTTCTTGTTTCTCAGTTTATTTCCTCCCTTTATCTAAAACTTGGGTGACATTTCTGTGGTATGTTCTGACTTCAATATAAAAAGAATTTCTTGAAGATATATAGGCATGTTAGAATATAATCAAGATATTATTTCTTGAATCTTTCTAAAATTTGTTACTTCTTTGAATTAAATAATGAATTTCTTGTAATTATTCTTTTAGTTGCAATCGAAACAGTATTCAAATACGAGAAAAAAAAAAAAAAAACTATGACTCGTACCTTGAGACGAAAACATAAGCAAATCATAACAAACCAAAATAAAATGTTGAAGTTTTACGTGGATGGTTACAGACAAACGCAAAAATTATAAATTCGACATGGTTAAGTATAATAGTTAAGTGTACTTAAAGAAAGTAAGTGTCAATTAGATTATTCTTGTTGGTGCGGGTTCTGCCTCCTCTCTTTGGTGAATAAGAACGTTGGAAGTTTCTTTAGGAGTTGGATGCAGTAGATAGAACGTTGGCTTGAACAATTTGTTGTTCTTGAAAACGATGTTTCTGAAAACATTCTTCTTGGGCTAAAAGCAAAGCTTCTATCTCTTCAACAATGATCGATTCTGGAAGTAACAGCAATGATGAAACTATCATAATTTTCGCTGAGCCCATCAAGAATAGTGTCAGTGTGATCATCGGAAGAGAAAAGAAATATTGAAGGTATGTGTGGGAGAAAAGAAGAACGATCTTGAGTGGGTGTAGAATTGCCATTACCAGCGGTAAAAAAGATGAGGAAGAGGTAGGTCATGATGCCAAAAAAAAAATGACTCTGATACATATATGAATATAGAGAAAGAGAAGAAAAGGAGAGAAGCTGTAAGGCATGACTGATAACACCGTAAATGAGATATATATATATAGAGAGAGAACAGATACCAGATAACAGTCAAGTTGTAGTAACTTTCAAGACAATTAATTGCCAACTAATACTATCCTTCAAAAAATTTCAATTAATACTATTGATTTTGCAATAGTTGAATTGAAACCATAAATTTGATACAAGAAAAGAAAATAAAGGGTTAATAATAAATGTAAAGATTTATATTTGTTACTAACTCGTGGTTTCCTTCCGTCACAAGTTTTGTTAATTAATACATATTAATTAAATCAACCATACCAAACCTTATTGAATAAAAATGTTGTGCATAGCTGACGCAATTAAAAAATATAATCTTAGATCATTATGAATAAAAGTTTGTTTTACAATAATTGCTCTACCAGATTCATAATTATTTTTAATTAGTTAATAGTTTAAATTTTGTACACTAATAATGTATAAAACATTAACTTTTAAAAACCTTCTAACAGTATCTCTTAAAAATTTACATTTTTTCAACTAGAAAACTACTATATGCATTACTTCTTCAACTAGAAAAGACTAGTCATCTGTTTAAACAATGATAGACATTGGAATCAAGAAAGACTAGTCAATTTTAATGCAGCCACTATTCTGATACTGTTGTCATGGACCTTGCCATCTGTTTAAACAGAACACAAACGATGATTTACACTTTACAGTACTAATATATGTTTGGTTTACCCGTACAAATCTCTGAGCCAAGAAATACATTAAAAATGAACAAGTGGCAAACTCTTGAATGGAGACAAAACAACACAACCAAAGGGATTAGTTTTCTCAAGAGAAACTAGTAACTACCGTCTTTAAGTGGAGAACGATGGTGCACAGCCTGGTGGGCTTGACGAGTATGATTAGATCGTAATTTAGGCTCCACAGGCTTTTCATTGGCAGCTTGAATTCGCTCCAAACTCTCCAAAACCTCCTTCATTGATGGCCGTTGTTTGGGTTCAGATGCAAGACATTTCAAAGAAAGCTGAGCTATACGGAATGCAGCTTTCGATGGAAACTTTCCTTCCAATCGAGAATCCATAATGCCCTTCAACTTTCTTCTGTCATGCAGGTATGGTTTCACCCACTCTGTTAGATTATGTTGCCCACTTGGACGGTTCGAATCAAGTGCTCGTAGCCCTGTTAGTATTTCCACCAAAACAACTCCAAACCCGTATACATCACTTTTCACATATAGATGCCCTGTATCATAAACAACAATTTCAAGAATCAATTTAAATTTTTAGCCCAATACGGTTGCATCAATAACATCAGACTACACAAAGAGTTTTGGAAAGAGAAAAAATGAAGTTTTACTTAATATGCACTAATATTAGAACAGAGTTATATTACCTGTGGCTACATATTCAGGAGCTGCATAACCGTATGTGCCCATCACCCTTGTTGTCACGTGAGATTGACTAGCTGAAGGACCCAACTTTGCCAAGCCAAAATCAGATATCTTCGCGTTATAAGACTGTAGCATGACAGAAACTAATTAAGTTGTGCACCCAATGGTACATACCGAACTAAAACGATTTCTGAAGAAAAAAAGGTGAAAAGCATTGATTGTGTCAATATGTGGTAACATGGGAGCAGTAAATATATGCGTGTGTTTAGACCAAGATCTCAGTAAATACTTTCTTAAATATACTTCTCTGGTAAATACTTTCTTAAATACACTTCTCTGGTAAATACTTTCTTAAATACACTTCTCTGGTAAATAATTGTAAGAAAGAAAAACAAGAAAAAAAAATTAAATAAACTTCTACACAAGCTAAAATCAGTTGATGTACAAGTTAAAAAGTAAACGTTTAAAGAAGCTAGAAGAGAGCTTCTACGAGTTGATTTATGCATGTGGTAAATTTAACTTACGGAATAATTAATTTTCAATTATATAAGCTTATTTTGCTAAGATTTGTCAGGGTGTTGCGAAGCTCACCCCATCAAGCAAGATATTTGAGGCTTTGAAATCTCTGTAAATTACTTTCTCGGATGTATGCAAGAATGCAAGACCACGAGCTGCTCCAATTGCTATCTTAAGCCTGATGTCCCAAGGAAGTGGTTGAACGGCAGAACCTCCTACAATTAAAATAATGTAGCTTTTAGCTGTAAAATATGCATTTATTTTTCCATTTTATTTCATACTTGAACTGATAAAATATACTTGCCAAGACAGTGGTATCTAATTAAGCACTCACTTCCAAATAGATGATTTTCCAAACTTCCTTTTTGCATGAACTCATACACCAGAAGAAGTTCCGTCTCCTCCAAACAGTATCCCAACAGTTTAACAAGATTAGGATGGGAAAGACGACCAAGAAAGTTTACTTCGGACTGCACCAAATGAATAAACCATTAGTCAATGATTAAATAGTTTGATGAAACAAGTAACAGAACAAGAGATTAATGCACCTATACGAATTTGAGATCTTAGACTTTTGTTTCGTAAAGCAGGTAATTGTCAAATAAGTAAGAAACAGTGTGCTGATTCTGCTACAATTAGCCTTTATCATAAAAGGGAAGGAAAATTGCATGGAATGATTCAGTTATTGTTTAATTAGCCTTAACATTTTTTTTTATTCTAGTTCCAAATACAGAGCATGTGTTTGCTTAAAATCTTTTGGGGCAAGCAGAAGATGCATAAAATTTCATAGAAATTACATAAGATAAATGATATGTCAGAGAAAGCAGGAGGAGAAAAGTAAAAGGCGTTTGGTACAGTTATCCACATCACATGAAGAATTACCCGCCACTCTTCAATTCCTTGTAAGCTTTCAGAGTTGAGTTTTTTGACGGCAATGACTGTTCCGCTTCCACCCTTTGACGCGCCCTTCTCTTCAAGCCAACCCTTGAAGACTTTTCCAAAACCTCCCTCTCCAAGAACCGTATCAGCCCTGAAATTCCTAGTTGCAGCTTTCAAGTCGGCAAAGGAGAAAATCCTCAAATTAGAGGTGGGTAAGATCTGTCCAGTTGGATAAGGTTGATCATCGCTTGACACTGAGAACTTGCTATTTACGGAGCTGTTCCCACTTCCAGAAGTAGTAGTAGTTGTGGTTGTGGTAGTAGTATAGCTGCCGCTGATGGTCTGAGATGTCGCCGGCGTGGCTAAACAGCGATGCGATGAATTAGCGAAGGGAAAAACATAAATGAAACGAAAACATGTGGGAAACAAAAGGAACTCAGAGGAAAAGGTAAAGAACAAACCTGTACTAAGGTTACCGGTGGTTGTTGGGGTTACCTCGCTGTGAGGCTGAGAACCCCAGCAGTTTCCCATTGAAACGGTGCCGAAAGAACAATTTTGTGGCTCCTTCGATCGGTGAAGACCAGACCTTGGTGCTGCCTCCTGGTCTTCGCTCTTTTGGGTCCAATAATTGAAATTAGCTTTGGCTGAACCTATGGGATGGAATGGACATGTATGTGTGCAGCAAAAGCAAAAGTAATGGACCATGGAATGCAAAGATTATTTATTAATTGTTACGGTCTTGACAAATTAAGTCACATGGACTCAGTCTCTGTTTAACGTGGGAAAGGGAAATTTGGATTTTCTGATATTTTTTCTACTGAAAATTTTATATAATTTTAAATATATTAAAAAAAATAAAATACCAACATCAATATATTTTATTTTTAATGCTCACAATACCAAAAAATCCAGAGTAAAAGGGAAAGAGCCTATGCTCCATCCTTATAGTCTTCAAGTCAACTCTCGTGACAATGAGATCCTTTATTTTGTTTCGTCAAATCAACCTAATCTGTTCAAACAAATCGGACACGCACACGCCTCCACTATCCTATTTCAATTTCTGACTTATATTTAAAATCAGCTTATAAAATAAATCATCTCTCACATTTCATGTACCAAACAAATGTTTGACTAAGAAACCCACGGCATCTGCGTTCCCTTCCGCGCTTTCGCGTTCGCTGTTTGGTTGCGTTGCGTCGTTACGGTGTGAAATCGTTTCACCAATTTCCAACACTGTTATGGCGCCGTTGAATATTCCCCGTACATATAGATTGCGATTGCAGATATTCCCCCTCAATTTTCTATAAATTTTTAGTTCACAACTTCTTTATGGTCTTCTTCTTACAATGCTAACACTTGAATCAAAACTATAAGTACCACGAACTATTTAATTGCATGTTTTAAAGATAGATAGGTTTGTTACTTTTATGCACGTTAATCCGTAAAACTTTGTGTCATGTATGCATCATAACATTTGAGATAACTAGTGTGGGAGATAGACATGATTCTACAGATACAGATTAATATGATATATGTTTATTATCTCACTCCATGTTTAATATATAAAAATCATAAAATACGTAATAATATTTATGTAATTAATTTCTCAAAATTTATGTCTTTTGTATAAGTGTTAGACGCAAACTTTATTACACAAAAAATTACGTCCGATTATGATTAGTGTTCTCTAAAAATATCTTATTAAAAGAAATAACTCTAGCTTTTCATATAATAATAATTACATATATAATAATCGAGGTATCAGGGTGTCGGAACATAAAAAAAAATCGTGAAGGTTAACCATAACTTCGGGTTTTGTTAAATACTTAAGAGTGTTCAAGTGTGAAATGATAATGTGGGCTGATATAACCTGTTTAAGTTTGTTCTGTGAGTTCAAAACATTGGTTAGTCTTGCGGGTTGGTTTGAGTAATTAAATGTTTTTATTTTATTTAGTAAATAAATATTGCATACATGAATTTGTGCTCAAAATTTAACTGTCAATCTCACACATATGCAGCATCATAAATGAAGTGTTAGTTTGAAATGAACAATTACATGTGGAACTTAAAAAAATATGCAAAAATCATGTATCAAATTACATGTGCAAAAAGTTATGCCGACCGGTTAATCATGTATCAAATTACATGTACAAAAAATTATGCCGGCTAGTTCTCCTCGTCCTATCTCAGGTTTGCGTGGATTACAAGTAATGCAGACAAGAATTCAATTTGTTCAAAAATAATTTTCAAATATAAAAATATTTTTCTTCTTCTTCTATAAAATACAGAATTTGTTCAAAAATACTTTTCAAATATAAAAATATTTTTCTTCTTCTTTTTCTTCTTCTTCTATAAAATACAAAATTTGTTCAAAAATACTTTTCAAATATAAAAATATTTTTTAAATTGAATAGTCCGAAAAATGTTTTTAGTTCTGAAAATATTTTTGAAATATATAATTTTAAATATATTTGGATTGAATGCTCTGAAAAGTAATTTTAAAATCCAAAATCAGTATTGAAAAATTGAAAAATAAAAATGTAAAGTTTTTATTGTACTTGTAACGAGTGATGTTTTGGAAATTGCAGATTTTATAGGGTGTAGAAAGAAAAAAATGGAGTGCAGTACCAAATCACGACTACGAGCAAATCAACCACAACAATCACCTCCCCCTACCAAGCAATGCACAAATAGAATTGAGGGCATTTTTGTCTCTGCATATTGGACAACTTACTTTCTATTTAAATAATTAAAAAATATATTTTGATAAAGTTTCGTTTAACAAACTTTAATAAATAATTAAAATTTTATTATTTTATTTTTGTAATTTTTCGTAAAAAATAAAAATTATTTTATTTAATAATTTTATATCCTGATAAAGTTATTAAAAGGAATAATTTTTTATTTTTTTAATAAAGATTATAAATTTAAAATAATAAACTCTTAGGTTTTTTTTATCAAAAATAATTATTTGTCAAAAATTTTCAAAGAAAAATTTCTCAAATCATTTCCCATAATTTGGTGTTAGTCTTGGACAATACATCAACATATACAAAGAATAGAGATTTTAGTCGAAAACGATTCCAGTTTGGAGGGGTTGAAGAACCTCTTCTTAGAGCTCATCATTCACATAACTCTTTATATCATGAGAGAAACTTGATCTGAAGTTTAATTAGATATTTTAGTTTTTATATATTTTTTAATTTTAAATTTTCTACTTCTCATAAATTTAAATAGAAATAATTACAATATTAAATATTAAATATTACAAGTTAAATATTACAAGTATAAGAATTACAAAAAAAAAATATTATGGATAATAATCAAAATGATGATCTTCAAATATAGTCAATAAAAAATAAATCAACAAAACTAGTGATGATTTATTCACCAATAACTCAATTTAAGAATTTTAATTATAATATAATTCTAATTGTTAAGTTATAGATATAAATTATTATTACGAATTTTAATTTTATTAATATGATTTTATTTTATTTTCTATTTTAAATTTTGTAATTATTTTTTTAAACTCAATTAATTAGTATAATAAACAATTATCTGTAATGAAATTATAAAAGTAATTTATTAATACTTTTTACAAATTTAATAATATTTTTTATTTCTATAATTATGATAAAAACTAGTAAAAGAAAGGTGTGTACATGTATTTCCACATGTATAAATGAAATGGAAAGATGAGGGGTATTTTTGAAATTTGACAACCAGAGAGGATTAAAATTGTCCGTTGGAAAAAAATGAGAAAGGAGGGATGATCTGTAATTTTGTTGTTGGGTGAGTGTGTCGATTGGATTGGAGGCGGAGACAATCAAGGTGCAAACCAAGGGATTCATCAATTCTGTTCTTCAGATGGTTTGGTGAGTGAATCAATCACAGGTTAATTCTTTGTTAGTTACATGCTGTGATCTACAAAGCCAAAGACAAACTATAAAAGTGTGCAATCAATTCAAATCAGGCGGTGCTGTTGAATTCTGCAATGGCATCGGCAGCGCCTAATGTCGATCTATTCGATGCTTATTTTCGACGCGCCGATTTGGATCGCGACGGCCGTATCAGCGGTGCCGAGGCCGTCTCCTTCTTCCAAGGCTCCGGTTTGCCCAAGCAGGTCCTTGCGCAGGTCACTATCTCTCTTTCTCTCACACACACTCTTTATTCTCAATTTCTGCTTATGATTTCATTTACTCATTATCCTTCATGCCATTAAGCATTTCTTTGAGTTAATTAGGTACTGCTTCATAATTCCGTTCGTCTAAATGCTAAATACATCAGAGATCACACTGACCTTTCTTGTTGTGTACTCGGTATGCAGATTTGGGCATTTGCAAACCAAAGCCAAAGTGGTTTCCTTGGCCGGGCAGAGTTTTACAATGCCCTCAAACTTGTTACTGTGGCACAAAGTAAGCGGGAACTAACCCCTGAAATGGTAAAAGCAGCATTGTATGGCCCGGCTGCATCTAAGATTCCTGCTCCTCAAATTAATTTCAGTGCCACAGTTGCACCCCCTGTATCTGCACCTGCTCCTGCTCCTGCTCCACAGGCGGGTCCTGTTAATCCTTTGCCCCACCAAAATCTTGGACCAAGGGGGGCAGTTCCAAATCTCAGCGTTAACCAACAAAACCTTCCTTCTCTGGGTAATCAGTTATTGAGGCCTCCAGCTTCTAATCTACGACCTGGTGTTGTTGCCCCTCAAGGAATGGCTGTTGGTGGAGCACGCCCTGAAATCCTTAACGTATCAGGTTATGGGTCCGCTGGCAAGATGGGTGAAGCTCCAGAAGTAACTTCCTCTCCGATAGCAGTCAGAGGAATTAGTCTCCCAGCTACGCAGGAGGGGTTTGGGTTTGCAACTTCTGGATCAAATGCGGTACGGCCACCTGGCCAATATCCTGCCTCCAGCATAAAGCCGTCAGATCAAATCGTTAAGGATTCTAAACCAGTCAGTACTTCTGTTAATGGTAATGCCCCTGATTCATTTTTCGGAGGTGATTCATTCTCAGCCAGTTCATTTCAGCCCAAGCAAGTTATTTCTCCACAAGGATATTCTTCTGGCAGTTCAATGCTTTCTTCAGCTATTGTTCCTGTATCCGAAGGAAACCAGCCTTCTATTAGGACTACTACCCCTGATTCTTTGCAGGGCTCACTTGTAACCCATCCTGTTGGTGCTCAGCTTCAGAAAGCCCAGCCTATGAGTGGTCAGCATCAGCAAGCCCAGCCTGTTCGTGCTCAGCTTCAGCAAGCGCTGCCTGTTGGTGCTCAGCTTCAGCAAGCCCAGCCTGTTGGTTCTCAGCTTCAGCAAGCCCAGCCTGTGGTAAAACAGGACCAGCATGTTCCAGTCCAAACACGTAATATGATGAATTCATCTGGACTTCCTGGGAGATTGCAGGATTCTGCATCTAGTCAGCCACCGTCTCCATGGCCAAAGATGGCACAAACCGATGTTCAGAAATATATGAAAGTATTCATGGAAGTAGACACAGATAGAGATGGGAAAATCACTGGGGAACAAGCAAGGAACCTGTTTCTTAGTTGGAGGTTGCCAAGAGGTATATTTCTTCCTCCTGCCTTGCCTTTTTTTCTTGCACAGCTGGCTTAAAAGGCTATCTTTATTTTTCTAGTTGTATAGCTCCACAGACAACAGGAAATCAACTTAGATATGATTAATTATACAAATTGCAGGACTAGGTTGTGTTTGATAATATTTGCCTTTATGCATGTTTGTAGCGAAGGAGGGAGGGGGTGGGGTTTGTTCTGTTTAGTTTTGACATCCTACATGTGTGTTACTTGTCAATGGCTACCTAATTTCCTGAACATTATCTGTATGCCATGTTTTATATTTTTTTTCAGAGGTTTTAAAGCAGGTCTGGGACTTATCCGATCAAGATAATGATAGCATGCTTTCTCTCAGGGAGTTTTGTATTGCGTTGTACCTAATGGAGCGACACAGAGAAGGACGTGTTCTTCCAGCAGTACTTCCTAGTAATATCATGGTTGATTTACCACCTAGTGGTCAACCTGCTGCTCCCTACAGTGCTGTACCTTGGGGAAATCCGTCAGGTATGTGCCCAATAATTAGCAGCTTTTATTTTTACTGCTACCACTACCCCAGTACTACCATGATTGGACATTACTAATATAACCATTCTGATAAATGAAAATTTTATGCTTTTTGTGTCTCCACTATTTTATATATTGAAGGTTTTCAACAACAAGGGATGACTGGTTCTGGGGCTCGACAAGTGAATCCTGCTGCTGGTCGGCCGCCAAGGCCAGCTGCTGTCTCTCAGTCTGATGAAGCACCTCAGAACAAACCACAGAAATCTAGAATTCCAGTCTTGGAGAAGCACCTCATAAATCAGCTAAGTTCAGATGAGCAAAATTCAATTAATTCAAAGTTTCAAGAAGCAACAGAAGCTGATAAAAAGGTACCTCTTTTTTAGTTGTTTATTTCCTTGCATCTTTTCTGTTGTTACACTTACTGTAGGGGCTAAAGTTAGTGCAGTCTACTCTTCTCACCGGTTCTTTCAACGATTTTCTATAAATATAAACCACCTTAACAATTTATATAATTTTTTCCCTGATAGGTATTACATTAAGACGTCCTTATAAAGAATAAATTCTCTCTTTTTTCTCTTGTTATCTCTTTAAAGCTCAATATCACCACCATAGAGTATAGTTATTAGTTAGTGATATATAGCAATAAGATAAAACATCTCTTTTGGCTTAGAAGTTTAAATCCAAATTGATTTCTACAATCCAAGTTCAATCACCTTTCCCTCTACTTTCAAGTGTGACATATATAAGTTTTTTCCCTTTTAGAGTTTACAAAGTTATGAATATCTCTCTTTTTCTTAATGATAGGAACAAAGTAATCTACCTTCACTCACCTGACATCTTCTTTGATCTCAAACTCTCATTAAATAGCTCACCCATCCGCTCAAAAAGAGTTACTTTTTCTTTAATCTGAATTCCACACCAAATGACGTCTTGGATTCCTAATCCTTTGATATAATATACAGGTCAATCATTGCCTGTCACTTAAAAACATACAAAAATAGTTCTCTCATCTCTCTTTGACCCCATCTTTTATAACCTAAATTTTTTTTCTCCATCCTTAATACTACTTACTCAGTCAATTAGTCCAAATCTCTTGATTTCCTTTCTCTAATTTTGGCAAGCATCGTAGTTTTTTGTTTTCCATTCTTTGTCCTTAGGTCTGAACAAAACTTCAACAGGGACTTGGGTATTATGGGATTCTTAAGTCCCCTATCGTATGCTATGACACGTTTGATGGAGTGTTTAAGTGTGTGGTTTTTTCCTCCCCCCTTAACATCTACCTTTTTCTGGTGGATTCCCCAAATGCCTATGTTCTTATCAAACTTCTTGAAAGTTTTGGATCAATCATCACGCTATAATGTTTTATAATTCCTACGTTTTTTTTTTGTCTTGTGCTTTATTTATAGCCTTATGATGCCTTCCCATTTTTTAGCATTATTGCATCAATCTTTTTTCGTACCCATGATGGTGTCCATATATTACATAAGACGAAGATAGTCTGTTTTCCCTAACCTATTTAGTTTTTCAAAGACACAATGTTAGTCCTTCTCTGAATCGTGGTGTCCACTACATCCAAAGACTTACCTATCAAAGTATCAACATGACAAATAGCAAACCTAATCTGGCACCCCTGAATTAGCATCTTTACCCACATTCATCAAAAAGAGTGTGTCAACCCTTGCTCATTTAACTCTGTATCCACGTGCCAATGTGGCAACTCTAACTCATTTGATACTACTTTCTTGAGCCATACAACCCTTAAGTTTACATTAGGAAACATAATCTGTTGAATGATCTTTTTTGAAGTTTAGATAAGTTTAACAATGAATGATAGCATAGGCAGATTTGATGAATTTAATAGTGGAATGTTCAAAACTGGTTGTTTATGACACTAAATATTGTAGAAAAAAATGTCATTGATAGACACATTCATAGTTATGTACTGTTTTAAGAGGTTTGCTATGAATCAAGTGTTGTTCATATTCTTCTCTCTGGGAAAGGGAGTGTATCTTTTAAAATAAGAGAAGGAAGACTGAATTAAGCATCTCTCAAAAATGGGGAGTTTAATTTACTCTATTTTTTTCCTCACTAGCATAGCTGCAGATTATTGTTTTTATTTTGATTGAAATGTTTGCATATGTTTACCTGTCCTTTGTATATGCTGCTGTATTTTCTTGTATATCCATCACTTGCAGTGGCTTATTTTCATTGAATTTTTAGTTTAATGTTAAGCAACTCTTTATAGGGAATGTGTCCTCTATGGTAATCTTTTAAGGTCAATTAATTTGAGAATTCTTGAGATGACATTGTAAGCTATTTTTGGTTTAAACCTTGAAGTGTGCACACTGTTTTTGAAACTTATAGATACAAAAATTATTAGCTGTTACTGGTATATTTGAAAACAGCATGGAAAGATTATGATCTAGATTGTCATTTGGGTGAATCATATCATTTCTGCAGTCCATGTATACTTGATAAAATTCTTGTTTCAACTGAACACAGCAATGCTCATCTTTTCATTTGTTTTGTTAAATGCAGGTGGAAGAACTTGAAAAAGAAATTGCAGAGTCCAAAGAGAAAATAGATTTCTGCCGTGCAAAAATGCAAGAACTTGTTAGTGTTTTCCTTGCACTCTTCCTTTTTTATTTTATTAATGTCTGTCTATAGAAAGTAGTTATATGATGCATTTTTTTAGAGACTTCTTTCAGATTTACTGTTTTCTGCTTCTGGGAAAAAAGTTTTCCTTTTTCCAAAATATTATCTAATCACTATAAATTCTTTTAACATGTCATTTTAATTAAAAAACAATTTTTCTTTGATATAAAATGGCTTAAATAAAACAACTTTAAAACTCTAGTCTGTTTAATTGGAGTTTGTTTTTACTTTGTTTTAACTCTCTTTTCTGGATTAATATTGGATTTGTCTACATGTATACTGTATGTTGATTTGCAGGCTTAGCTATATACCATATATATGTACCTATTTAAGAAAACTAATAATTTTATACTTCTGCTGAACATATGCAAAATCACCTGTCTACTTCTTGGGTTTCCTCTCCTATTAATTTTATGGAAGTGAACAAGAGGCACTTGGACTTCGAAAGTTCTTTTTCTTGATTGTTACTCATTAGTAGATTAGTAGATGTTACAGCACCTCTTTCTTCAGCTTTTGTCTGCTTCTGCAGACCTAGAAACTACTGGGAAAAGGTTCTAAAAAGCATATGAATCGGACATGTTCTGTTGTAATGCGTTTTGTACAAATTGTGTAGAAGAGTAAAGCATATAAAAGCTACCCTTCACGTTGTTATGGATAGTAGATTCATATTCTGTTTTTATATTTTTTACTTAATGCATAACACAATATTGTTTAATTTAATGTTATAAATAAAATAAACCATAATAACATATAATATATAGACCAAATTATAAGATTAATAAAATAAAACTAAATAAGACATATGATAAGTTCAAATTAGAGGTCATCCCAATACCTGCTATCTTGCTATAGCAGTTTTTGTAACTGGCTGCCCCATATTTTCTACCCAGGAATGTTAACTATGAGTATCATATTTATTTTTTCTTTTTGCTTTCACCTTTCTTAATGAATTTGTTATTTCTTTGTGCATAAATGTTTTTATGAAGTCAAATGTGAGAATTTTTTATAAAGGCATTTTTTTTTTTTTCACCTTTAATGTTCTTATGGTTAATAGTGTCATGTTAATATTTACTTTTCTGCTTATTTTCACCTTTTGTATGGTTAATAAGTGATAGAAAGGAGTGAAGCATATAAAAGCAGGCTTTATTCTTCTTTTTATGGTTACTAGTGTTATGTAATTTTTTTTTCTTTTACCTTTTTCAACAAATTTGTTGTTCTTTTTCTATAAAAGGTTCTATACAAAAGCAGATGTGACAATCGGCTTAATGAGGTCATAGAAAGAATATCAGCTGATAAACATGAGGTATCTTTCTTTAAAATTAAATGTGTTCTTTATTACCTCAGTAATCATAATATTTATTATTTGCTCAATATATTAATTTCAGGTTGAGATTCTAGCAAAGAAATATGAAGATAAATACAAGCAAGTAGGAGATTTATCATCCAAGTTAACTACTGAGGAAGCCACATTTCGTGACATACAGGTGCAATGAAATCTGACTTTTTCTTCAGTTGATCGGTTATGAGCATATATCCTAAATGGTTTGTTTTCTTTTGCCTGTTATGCTTCATTGCTGTCTATTAGAGATATTGATTCAAAACCATTTAGTTATTCAACTGGATGTTAGTGTTCTGTCTTTTGTATCTTGTACAGTTTAGAGCCTACATATACCAGGCTTGTATTCTCTGTTAGTCACGTGAAATAATATACTAGATCAGTCTATGTTTGTCTTTTTCTTATCTTCTCTTCATATCTTTTTCTGATATGGTATCAAGGGTTAGAATTTGATCCACAATGGTCAATTCAAGCTCCCACCCATCTGCTTCCAGTTTTTTCCGAATTCCATAGCAGAAAAACTTGATGATTCCAGTTACCTCCATTGGAAACAAGTTGAACTTAACATCAAGTCCCACCCATCATGCTCTGTGACAATCAAAGTGTTGTTGCCATAGCATATGATCCGTTTTTCCCTCCAGAAAGAAACACAGAGATTGACGTCTTTTTGTGTTTGTGAGATCAAGTCCTTCGAATCATTTTGAACTTCTTTGACACAAACTCAATGTAAAGGATTTTTCTTGTAAAAATCCCTCATCTTGAGTTTGAGGGGGTATTAGAGATATTGTTGTAAAAGCATTCAGTTATTCAACTGAATGTTAGTTTTCTGTTTTTTGTATCTTGTACAAAAGGCTTTAGAGCCTACATATATACTATATATACTAGGCTTGTATTCTCTGTTTTTAGTCAAGTGAAACAATATACAAGACCAGTTTTCGATTATCTTCTCATTTTTTCTTCATATTTTTTCTGATATTGTCAAAATTCGTTTGTGTGTAGGAGAAAAAAATTGAATTGTATCAAGCAATTGTAAAGATGGAACAGGATGAAAAAGGCGATGAAACTCTGCAGGTACATTTTAATATTACCAGGTTTGTGCATCCATCTTGACAAATTGTGATAAACTTCTATATCTCATTTATCACCTGAATTTTTAAGGCTCGTGTTGATCGTATTCAAACGGACCTTGATGAGCTGGTGAAATCTCTTAATGAGCGGTGCAAGAAGTATGGATTACGTGCTAAGCCCACAACATTACTGGAGCTACCCTTTGGTAAATTCAAATTTGTATTTGATTTTATTATTTTATTATATCCTTCTGGTTGTTCCCAAATCTTTGTCATGTCTATAACTTCATTTTATTGTGTTTAATGCATTTGTTTTGATATCAGCTTTTTTGCTTTTTAATTTGAAGAAGTGGCCTTCAGTTGCTGAACCATTGATTTTGAATTGGCAATAATTATTTGTGCTAGTGCAACTTGGTACAGGTTGCCTGATCAAGTGGCATTAATATATTCAGTTTATTCAGATTTTATGTGACCTTTTTAACTGATTTTGTTGCACAACTCTGTTTGGACAGATTATACAATAATTTATACCCCTGATGTCTCTTATCATGCATCTTTTCTCATGTGTAATTTTTTTTTTTTGAAATCAGTTTACAGTACAGTATTATGATACTTATATAATTATACGGTTCTTTGTAATAGCTACTACTGTTCTTGCCATCATATATCGGGTTAATATTGATTTTATGAAGAGGGAAACTTGAACTCTGATGTTTCTGACAACTGTATGCAAGATATACTATTCAGTTTCAAAACATTTGATTTGATTGATGTTGATGGCATCCTATAATTAAAGCTTATTTTTAGATTGTTCTGACAGAAAACTTTAGTTGTTCGTTTCTAGTATATGTATGATTGCATTTATCTACCATTATTTTAATGTAGCTCAGAAAAACTGTTTAAAGTTGGCTCTTCATTTTTGTTAACTTAAATTACTTCATTTTTTTCACTTTTACGTAAGTGTATTATTGGCTTCTTGATACAATTGTCTAGTTTTCTTGCTTGTGTCCTGTCATTTCTCTCTGGTTTGTGGTGCCCTGCCCATCAACCCCTCGTGTTCCTGTCTAATATATTTTTGTATTGAGTAATGTAGTAATTATACACGTTGAGTTTGATCTTGTATTCTGTGGCCTCACTCAATTTTATCCTGTAAGGCTGGCAACCCGGAATCCAAGAAGGAGCTGCTGACTGGGATGAAGATTGGGATAAGCTTGAAGATAAAGGTATTCAAAATAATCCTAACTTGATAGATAATCTGTTCACTGAATAAAAATAAAAATGCTTGTGTGTACCTCCCTTGTATCCATATGCTTTTACACTTGTTAGCGGATGAACTATACTTAGTTGTGGGACTATTTTCTCGGCATTGCTGTTAATCTAAATGTGAGCGGTTGATTTTGAACAGTTATGTATTTTAGGAGACAATATATTCCGAAAACGTAGCTGTAAATTTAAGAGATACTATGATATTTTTGAATTAAAATAATGGTTAGCTGCTCCTGTTCACTTTTAGATGATATTTTGGAAATGGCTACATAAATTGGTTATTCACTATGCTTGCAGAATATGTTTTTGTCAAAGAACTCACTCTTGATGTCCAAAACACTATAGCTCCTCCAAAGCAAAAGTTGCCAAAAGCTGTGAACACAGAAGCTGTTAACACAGAAGCTGCGAACACAGAAGCTGCAAACACAAAAGCTGTGAACACAGAAGCTGTGAACATTGACAGTCCTACATTTGCAGCTTCTCCTAGGAGTGATGACAAGTCAGAAAAGCCACAGACTACCAATGAACAAGTTGGCAATGGATCTGTTTATAATAAAAGTGAAGATGGGTCTGCAAAAAGTGCTCCCAGTAGTCCATTTGCAGGCAGTGCTATTGGAAGCCCACATGGGGACTTTTCTGATTCTGACTTTAGAAAAACTACTGGTGAAGATAGCTCACCCCGTGATCATACCATACAAGAACCCCAAAGGTTTGTTTTTAAGATATTTACTCCAGTTTCCCAAATGTTGTCCAATTGCCCATTTTACCATATAATTTATTATTATTATTATTATTATTTTTATCTGAAGGGATCAAGTTACTAAAGAAGTAACTCTTGGTAAAGTTACTCTTTTTGATAACTTTTTGGTCTATATTAAATTTGATTAATCCTACAGTTGAATATTTGGATATTAATTCAACAGCCATGAAAATCAAGTTTTTAATTAAATCGCACATTTTTACTTATGTAATCTAATACATAACGTTTTTTTAATCCATTATGCGTTAAATTAAATTTATTCAAAAAAGTATAAATAGTTTCACTTGCTATAGATCCTGTGATGATGCAACATAATTTAAATTTAATCTTGCATATGTAGTGATCGTGGTGGTGTCAAGTCTGTGTTTTCTGGAGACAAAAATTTTGATGAACCAAATTGGGGAACCTTTGACGCTAATGATGATATTGATTCAGTTTGGGGATTCAATGCCAATAGCACCACAAAGGAGGTATGCCAATTCTCTCACCTTAAAACTAGCTGGGTTATGATGCTGTAATATCTTTAAAAAATACCTTTGAATACTAATATTCCAGTAAGTACAAATGTTGTATAAGTACGTGATAAGACTCCTTACGCAATAATGGTCATCCTAATACTGTAGCACCTCCCTCTAGTGGAAGATGGGTATGCCCTCATCTTGTTAACAATCAACCCATTTAACACAATTGAAAAGCATAATAACTTCAAACTTAGACAGGCCAAAAACACACATTGTTAATAGGGTTCTGAAACACCGACTTTAATTGAATTTTGTCCAAAAGAGCATTAATAGGGAGACAACACATTGATTAGATGGTTGGAATGATGCACATCTGGATGCGTTAGTAAGATGTTGCGTAGCCTAAAAAAAATATATTGCTGAAAGGATGCATACCAGGAAGTTCTGATTGTCGAGAACAGTCAATGTAGTAGTTCTACTAAATCATTCGAGGTATGCATGTTTGGAGAGAATGAAGAGATTATTGACCCAAGCGTAGTAGACAGAAAGGCTCATACGCACAAAATTTCTTCTAATTTTATCTATTGTGAAATTTTAAATTGAATTAACCTCAAATATTGTTGAGAATCCAAATTTACTATATACACAGTCAATGTAGAGCTTATATGACCACTTGAACAATCCTAAATTCAAGAGATCGGTTTTGTGGTTAAGGTAGCTCTGACCCAATTGAAAACAGAATTTTGAGAGACCACCTTTATCATGTTTGGTGGTCTTCCTCCACAATTTAAGTTTACTGTATTTCTTTCTTTATTTCTCTCATCAACTTCGACTATGAGTTGTAGACGGTGTTTATTAATGTTGAATAGAAGAAAAAGCTGGAGACGTGATTGATCGAACTCATTAGAGTGCATTAGTATACACTCTGGGTAATAGTTAAACAGGAAATAGTTGTCTAATTACCAATAGTTGTCTCATTACTCAGAGTTTGTACAGGATTTTATGATTGTCATAAAACCAAAGGGATAAATATTGAAGCTAGTTTGCAAAGGATTGATGGGATTGGAGGAGGACGCATTATATAATCTTAATCAATGGTTATTTATACTGTAGCAGTCTACCAATTACTTTTGGAAAATTGTTTACAGGAGAGAGATTTTGAGGGAGCTGGAGACAACTATTTCTTTGATTCTGGCGAACTGGGCTTAAATCCCATCAAAACAGGTTCACCACGGGTTGGTGATCCCTTCCAGAGGAACAGTGGGTTCAGTTTTGATGATTCTGTTCCAAGCACGCCACTTTTCAACTCAAGTAGCTCTCCGCAAAGGCCAAAAGAGTGGTTGGAAAATGCTTTTGACTTCTCAAGATTTGATTCTTTCAGAACACATGATAGTGTATCTCTGCCTGCTCGGGGGGAGGCAACAGAACACTTTGATTCAGTACGCAACAGTGTGGATTTTGATCATGTTCATGGATTTCCAGCATTTGATGACTCCGATCCCTTCGGCTCTGGGCCGTTTAGGACTTCAACGGATAGTCAAACTCCCAGAAGAGAATCTGATAGTTGGAGTGCATTTTAGCTTAGCAATTTCACACAATGCATTATTTGTAGTTTTGGTGGAGTGGACCTGTTATAATGTGTAATGTATTTCTTTATTTTATCCTGTGTATTCCTTGTTCCTCACTTTTCTTTTTTTTGGGGGGAAGGGCGCGGCATTGTCTCCACTCCAGCAATCTCACTTCCCTTGATTGAAACTGAAGGCCTGTCTATATTTTTGGTTTGTTGGTTGATACTTTTCCATACTCCTCCTGCACAAGAGATTGTGGTATTGATGACTATCTCATTTGAGTGATGTTTACTCACCGGAATTTTATTATGATTCTTTTTTCATTTGTGAAGTATAACTGGAACCTAATTTGTCCAATTAAATTTAGAGAAATGTAAACAGAATACTTTATCACAATTTTTGTTGTTAACTGATATTTATGTAGAACCGCGTAATTATTTGTGTGAAATTTATTACTATTCCTCTTCAATCTAATTGCATCGGAACACCCGAGCTGGTCCTGGTTTTGCGCCAGGTGTTTATTATTGATTAGTTATCAAATTAGGTTGAGGTTGGGTGGAGAATTTTAAATTAATAAGAATGCAGTGAAATCGAATTGCTGTATGTTTGCATAGTTATTCTAAATTTGTCATTTTAAAATATCCTATAATAATTTGTTATAATGAAATAATGTTTCTAAAATAATTTAAAATATTTTTATAGCGTCAAATTTAAATTATTTGTGTAAGCTTTAGCGGAAAAGATTCTTAAAATATTTGAAATTAATCCTTTTCAGCTCATGACATTCCTTGACTATCATAATGTAATTAAAAACGATTCGGTTTGTCTCTTTTTCGTGTTCTGATGTGGTATGGGATGGGATGGATTGGGTTGCCAATTGTATAAAAACATATTTAATTATATCAATATATTTTTTATTTAATTAATATCTCTGATTGAATAAATTTAAATAATTATTTTATTTATATGTTAATTTACTTTATTATAATTAATAATTAGAATGTAATTTATAAGATATAATGATTTAAGTTACAATAATGCAATTTGACGTGCTAAACAAAATTAGTCAAAACAACATGAATGAAAACTCTAATCTAACTTATCAACTTTTAACAAGTTAACATGTCAACTCGTCGTGACTTATCTTATTACCCCTAAACATAATTATTATATAACAAACACAAAAACAAAATAATAAGTTTTTTATCGGCACTAAAAAATTAAGTAAAGACAAATGTAGTATTGATTTGACAACAACTTAATAGAGGTCATGTTTTAATGTCAAATTACTAATTAAGAAAAACAAATTCGACTGACTTTAGAACGCGTGATTATATTGTATTACCAAATGATGAATCAGTAAACTAAATAAAAACAAGTACAACGTAACCATGATGAATCAGTGATCCTAGATTGCATGGATATATTCTATATTTGCAATTTCACTTCATTATAATCACATGACCTATGAACACCCTAAATTCCTCTTGTCATGATGAACTTATATCCACTTTACAAGCCATGGTCCAAGGCATTGGCATGCGTGGTACAGACATGCCATTTGCGAAAGGTGTCCAGATAGGAAGGAGAGATATTGTTGTAGAGAAAAGCGTATAATTACACGAGTAGTGCGTTTGTTAATGAGCACTGCATCATAGATTAGACAGACAAGACAATGCCATACAATAAACTCTCACAATAGCACTTCAAAGTTGAAATTGCTATAGATGAAACGTCACAATCTGATGCGCACATTTCGCATTTTGAACTCATGTCAAAATGGCACTGTGCTCTCACTCCCACTTGCTACTAACTAAGCACACACACATACTATGGTGGTAGAGTGGTCCACCTCCACCTCCACCTCCGGTTTCTGCTTTCACTGTCTCCCGCTATAATTATAATAATGCATGTCTCTCTTCGCCATTTTCATCCCGTTAATCTCCCTTTCAACTGATTCTCTATCGTAGGTTCTTTATGAATCTGCTATTCCTTGCATTCACATTGATCCTATTACATGGATCATCAACAGCAAGAGAAGAAGCTTCCCGACATGACGACGATGATGTCGTCAATATCGGTGCCATATTCACATTGAAAACTATAAACGGCCAAGTTTCCAAAATTGCCATTCAAGCAGCTGAACAAGACGTAAACTCCGATCCCCGCATCCTGGGGGGACGTAAATTGTCCATAAACATCCACGATTCCAAGTTCAGTGGTTTTCTTGGAATCATTGGGGGTATGGTATCAGTGCCTATCACTTGCTTGTTTCATTGATATTCTTATTTAGATTGTTGGTTGGTGCTGACTGGTGCACTTGATGGCAGCCCTCAAGTTCTTGATGGCCGATACAGTGGCTATAATCGGTCCACAAACTTCAGGAATGGCCCATGTGCTTTCACATCTCGCCAATGAGGTCCATGTTCCCCTACTCTCCTTCACGGCTCTGGATCCCACCCTGACACCTCTCCAGTATCCTTATTTTGTCCAAACAGCGCCCAGCGATCAGTTCCAGATGACTGCAATTGCGGACATGATTAGTTATTATGGTTGGAGAGAAGTCGTAGCAATATTCAGTGATGATGATCCGGGTCGAAATGGGGTAACTATTTTGGGGGATAAACTTGCTGAAAGACGCTGTAAGTTGTCTTACAAAGCAGTACTTCCTCCCGATACAACCGCCACTCCAAGCTTTATTAACAGTCAGTTAGTGAAGATTAAGAGCATGGAGTCTCGAATAATCGTTTTGCACACCTTCGCCAAAACTGGTCTCTTGGTTTTTGACCTGGCTCAAAAACAAGAAATGATGGCCAAAGGATATGTCTGGATAGCTACTACTTGGTTATCGACTGTTTTAGATTCAGTTCCACTACCTTCAAACACTTCTAACTCAATTCTTGGAGTTCTTACCCTTCGCCCTCACACCCCTCAATCCTTAAAAAAACAGGCATTTATCTCAAGGTGGAAACATTTAAGTAATGGCTCAATTGGGTTAAATCCATACGGACTTTATGCGTATGATTCTGTGTGGACGATTGCTCAGGCACTGAAATTATTCTTTGATCAGAAAGGAAGGGTTTCATTTTCTAACAAAAATTTAACTAGTAAGGGGAAAGAGAATCTGGATCTGGGTGCTTTGAGCGTTTTTGATGGAGGGAAGCAACTACTTGATAACATATTGCGCATTAATATGACTGGTTTGACTGGACCTATTCAGTTTGGTTCAGATAGATCTCCTCCACATCCATCATATGAAATCATTAATGTAATTGCCACAGGTTTTCGGAGCATCGGTTACTGGTCTAATTACTCTGGCCTCTCAGTAATCACCCCTGAGAAACTTCAGTTGAAGCCTGCCAATCGTTCAATTTCAAACCAGCATCTGAAGCCTGTCATATGGCCTGGAAATACTATAGAAATGCCTCGTGGATGGGTTTTCCCTAATAATGGGAGGCAACTAAGAATTGGAGTTCCCAACAGAGTTAGTTATAGAGCCATTGTCTCACAAATAAATGCCTCCAGTGCAGTTCAAGGATATTGCATAGAGATATTCCGAGCTGCCATAAAACTTCTTCCATATGCAGTTCATTATAAGTTCGTTCTGTTTGGAGATGGAAAAAATAACCCAAGCTACTATGATCTTGTCAACATGATTAATCTTGATGTAATGTAACCAATACCCACAAAAATTACAATCCTTCTACTGCAGAGTACAAACATGCTAATTGTCTTGCTTTTATTGATCTTTTTTCGCTTTCATCTACAGGTTTTCGATGCTGCTGTAGGTGACATTGCTATTGTCACTGACCGAACAAAGATTGTGGATTTTACTCAACCATATATAGAGTCGGGGCTAGTTGTGGTTGCTCCGGTAAAAAGATTGAAGTCGCATGCTTGGGCTTTCTTGAGACCATTTACTCCAATGATGTGGGGTGTCACTGCATTTTTTTTCCTTTTTGTTGGAACAGTGGTGTGGATTCTTGAACATAGAACGAACGATGACTTTCGGGGGCCGCCAAAGGAACAGATAGTTACAGTTCTTTGGTAAGTACTAAGTAGTTTTCCTTACAGAATTTTACTTCCCTTCCGAATTGACTCCTGTAGCTTGTGTACATATCTTGACATAACTGATCATCTTCGTATGCTGTTGCAGGTTTACTTTCTCAACCATGTTCTTTGCGCACAGTAAGTCCATCCAATTTTGGCAGTTGATGTTGTATTCGAGAAACATGTTGTGGTGTATCCTTGTTGGTAGATATAAATAAGGTTCTTCATTATTTCAGGAGAAAACACAGTGAGTCCACTTGGTCGAATTGTGTTGATAATCTGGCTTTTTGTGGTTCTGATAATCAATTCAAGCTACACTGCAAGCTTGACATCAATTCTCACAGTGCAGCAACTGTCTTCACCCATAACAGGAATTGATAGCTTGATATCCAGCAGTGAACGTATAGGGTTCCAAGTAGGCTCGTTTGCTGCAAACTATCTAACCGAGCAACTCAACATCCCCAGACATAGACTTGTTCCTCTTGGCTCGCCTGAAGAATATGCCATTGCCCTTGAAAGAGGAACAGTTGCAGCAGTGGTGGATGAGCGCCCATATGTAGAACTATTCCTTTCAGACCACTGCAAATTCTCAATCAGGGGCCAAGACTTCACCAAAAGTGGATGGGGATTTGTGAGTATCTTTAGAACTGTTATAAAGTGGATTTTATTATGTTATCTTCATTAATTTATGCCTGTAATAAGTTTCAAGGATTGATTGAGTCTTATCAATTTGTTGGGTGTGGTGACAGGCATTTCCGAGGGGCTCTCCTTTTGCAGTTGATATGTCAACAGCCATTTTAACTTTATCTGAGAATGGTGAACTTCAGAGGATCCATGAAAAGTGGCTTTCAGAAAAGGCTTGTGCTCATCGCAGTAGTGAGGATGAACAACTTCAGTTGAATAGCTTCCGGGGCCTGTTTCTAATATGTGGGATAACATGTTTCTTGGCGCTTCTAATATACTTTTTATCAATGCTACACCAATTCAGTAAAAAATCCCCTAAAAAACCTGGTCCTTCAAATCGTCATAGCTCGCGTTCTGCTCGCATTCAAACTTTTCTAGATTTTGTGGACGAGAAAGAAGACGTATCTCCCAGGAAATTAAAAAGAAAACTGGAACATCTTTCATCAAATCGTTTGAGGACCATATCAAAGAGCAGGAGTCAGAGAATAATTTCCTAATAAGCTGTCTCATTCTCATCATTTTCATCAACATGTCTTCCTATGTACATATACAAACTTACTTCAAACTTATTCTGCTCTAATTTACTTCTCTTAAGTCATCTCACCTCATAGTTCATTTTCTTCTAAAGCTTTTTTGCTCTAAACTTCACGCGGTTCACTTGCCAAATTGCACATACCTTAACATGAGAACTATAAAATTAAAACTTGGCCATTGAAAGAAACAAAAACAATATTAGAGTACTGGATGGGCTTCCCTACTTGGATTCAACACTTCAATCTCTAAGCAAATTCTTACTGCACTCCCTAATGTCATACTACATGTCCATAAACTTCAAATTTACTCTTTTGAACATCATTTTTTTTTATCCTAGAAAGTATAATTCATAATACAAAACAAAAAATATATTTTAAAGTTTATATTTTAGACTATCAAATTTATATTTCGAAATATATAATTCAAAATATGAAATAAAATATACATTTTGTAATGTACATTTCCTAATATAAATTTTATATTCTGAAAAATAAAAAATTTATATTTCAAATTATATATTAAAGTATATAATATATTTTAAATTATTTAATTCTAATAAAATAATACATAAAAAGAGTAATTTTAACATTTCTTATGAAGGTACAAAAGGAAACCATAAAGGTGTAATAAGAAAGAGCCCAATTTCCAACATTTTGTCTCAAAAGTAAGACAAATATTAAGCAATACTGCTAGTACTGAATGTGTTTCATGATAAATAGGGAAAATTATTAAACCACAAACAAAGGTAAGGGCATGATTAATAAAATGATAATTAATGGATCCCATGATCACAAGAAAGTTTTTGTTTAATAAATTTTAAGTATTCAATACTTAAAATTGGCCTTTGAAATTAAAACTAAACAACCTATTATCATCTAACTAAACTAAACATTCAAATCGATTCAATAATAATCTTCGAAAGGTTCAGCCAAACTACCAACATTTTGTGTAATCCCAAATAGACGAGTATTTTGTTTTGATTTGTGAATGAAGAAAAAAAAGGAAAATCAAATTTAATTGAAAAACTACTATATTTATAATAATAACAATGATTATATAACTTCAATTTGAGAGAGAAAGAGAGATGAATTATTTATTATTAAATATAGGTTTGTAAGTGTGAAGAGTAGTGGGAAGAGGAAGTGGAAATGGCGACGGCGACGGCGACTTGCTTCCTGTGTCCGTCTCCGGGGAGTTTCAAAGGCAGTGAGATGCCGATAGCAAGATTCAGATGCTGCAGCAGCAGCAGCGGCAGCGGCAGCAGCAACAGCGTCTCGCTCAATACTCGAACGGAGCCCCGACCCGTAACCACCTTCGTCAAAGCGTTTGCTCCCGCCACCGTTGCCAATCTCGGTCCCGGCTTCGACTTCCTAGGCTGCGCCGTCGACGGAATCGGGGACATTGTCTCCGTCAGGGTCGACCCACAGGTTCACCCCGGCGAGATACGCATCTCCGACATCACTGGCCAGGCCCCCGACAAGCTCAGCAAAAACCCTCTATGGAACTGCGCTGGCATCGCCGCCATCGAAGTCATGAAAATGCTCTCCATTCGATCCGTCGGCCTCTCGCTCTCCCTGCAGAAGGGCCTGCCTCTGGGAAGCGGTCTGGGATCGAGCGCCGCCAGCGCCGCCGCTGCGGCCGTGGCGGTGAACGAGATGTTTGGGAAGAGATTGAGCGTGGAGGATCTTGTTGTGGCGTCGCTGAAATCTGAAGAGAAGGTTTCGGGGTATCACGCGGACAACGTGGCCCCGTCGATCATGGGGGGTTTCGTGCTGATTCAGAGCTACGAGCCGCTGCAGTTGATAGAGCTGAAGTTTCCTGCGGAGAAGGAGCTGTATTTCGTGCTGGTGAGTCCTGAATTCGAAGCCCCGACGAAGAAGATGCGCGCAGCGCTCCCCGGCGAGATTGGGATGGCGCACCACGTTTGGAATTGCAGCCAGGCTGGCGCTCTGGTGGCGTCGGTGTTGAAGGGTGACGTGGTTGGTCTGGGGAAGGCTTTGTCCTCTGACAAGATCGTTGAGCCCCGCCGTGCCCCCTTGATTCCCGGCATGGAGGCTGTTAAGAAGGCTGCCCTTCAGGCTGGGGCCTTTGGCTGCACCATCAGCGGCGCTGGCCCCACCGCCGTCGCCGTCATTGACAATGAGCCCACCGGACATGCCATTGCCCAACACATGATTGACGCCTTTCTCCACCACGGCAATTTGAAGGCTTCTGGAAAAGTCTTGCAACTCGATCGCCTTGGTGCCAGACGCATTCTAGATTGACTTCTATCTCAGTCTCTTCCTTTCCTATGGTACCTTCTCTTCCCTGCTCCACTCATTCATTTTTTATCATTGCTTCTATTACTCTCTAACACCACCATTTTACCATAATGCTTCTCACATCCTTTTTCGTTGTTGGACTAGTCTCTTGCTGAAACAGAGAAATTAAATTGGCCTAATAGAATTGAATGTAACAGTACCAATATAACAGTGCCAGTAATACCCAAAAAAACAGAATCAATTGCACAGCCTTTTTATTACTGAAAAAGTCATAGGGAAAATATCAATTAACAATGCATGTGATAACTCCTCGTGCAGCCAAAACAATTTCACTGGGAAAACTGTATCAGAAAAGATGGGAATCAACCGAGAGAAAGTGGAGAATTAATAGAGAAGAGTAATACCAACAGCCTGTCTTTTTCACTGCACAAAATTCTTTAAAAGCACATTCCATTTGCTGTGCCTAGTGTTTTTTCTCCCTTCATTACTTCTCATATCACCCTCCACGTGTCCCTTATTCTTAACAAACTTTTTCTCACCCACGTTTCTCACATTTGTATTTGTTACACTTGCACAAATTGTTCTGATGAATCACTCTACTCACTCTCTATGTCAAAGAAAAAACTGTTGCCATGTTTTTTATTAGCCTCATCCTCATCAAAAACATTAATGATATTATATAAAATGAAGACCTTTTTCAGATCAGATTATTGCTGATCTATTTTGCCTCTGAACATTCATATGCATCATTCATTGTGTCAGGTCAGGACAAGTCCACTCGCATTTTGTTCCCAACCCCACCGTTTCTGTACTAAGCTTCTTGAAATTGTTGTGATATTCTGATTAAATCTTGAGTTTAGAATTTTGAATTGCGTATCCTTTTTAAATGCATTCCATGGCAGAAATTCCATACAATCTGTCTCGGTTTTTGTTATTTGTAACCAGTGGTTGATCTAGCTCTGAATGAATTCTTACCTAACTTAATATGCTTACCAGAATCTTGAAGATTTAAAAAATTGGATTTCTTTCACTTCCCAGTGACACTACAAGTGGTGGCTCTGATAAAGGAAAAGCAGCAATCTGGTGTGGAGGTCTGAATAAAAAGAGAAACATAAACCAAGCTGGGAGCTGCATCTGGGTGGTGACAATTTAAATAGATGAATAATTAAGAAAGAACTAGATCAGGTAGGTAGGTTTTAGGCTTTCTCTGCTTGTGTTTTCTTTTTCTACTAGCTACTTCGGAACCTTCAACATGAAGTATTTTGTCTTTCTCGTCTTTCCCGGTTTCATTGTGTTAATCTTGCTTTTCAATAGCATGTTAAAATGTTTTTCATTGATTGTTCTGTAGCATTTCTATTTGTGATTTCAATGCCAATTTTTCCTTTTTCCTAGTTAAATCTAAGAAAGATGCGTTGAGACCTATATCACGGCTTTTACGAGCTAGGATGTATATGGTTCGAAGGATTGTTTTATGATGAGCTGAAGTTCCGTGCCTCTTTAACTTTTCTTATAAAAATCCAATCTTTAACTAATTTTACTTGTTATAAAATAAATTGTTAAACCCTCTAAGATCATCTTTTAAAGAATAAGTAGTAATTTCATGAATCATTTAAAATATTTTCCTGCTAAATTATACTTTACAAATTACAATATTATTGCTAGGGATGGGAATACGTCAGGTAAGGATTTGGGTATCCATTTCCATCTTTAAAATAGAAGTTCATTTTCATCTTTATATGTAATGAGTATAAAATTTGTTTCATTTTCATTGTCATGGGAAGTAGGTATACTAGTACTTGCACTTCGAATCTTTTAATTTAAATTATTAAATAAATATTCTGTTTTACAAAAATAAAAATCTTTCAATTTTTTTTATAATATATATATATATATATATATATATATATATATTTTTTTCTTGTCAAATATGAAATTATAATTATATAAATATAAAATAATTGGATAAAAAAAATCAAATAATTATAGAAAAAATATTAAATATATCTTAGTACATATTAATTTTTATTTTCATACTCAGATTATAAAAAATACTACTCATCTTTAATTGCTACATCCAAAAACAGCTATTAAATTTATTACATATAATTTTAAAATATAACTTTACTCGTTGATTACAAATTTTGTTGTCATTTTATTTTGATTTTTTTAAAATTATTTGAAAAATGAAAGAAGTAAAGGCAAGGTCACTCGAATTGTTTTAATTGTGAAACGTGAATCGGATAGGGTCATTGTTAGTAACTTTTCAATTTCGTCGCTGAATTATTTTTTAAACAATTTCAGACAACTCATTATTTAATATTTAATTATGATATATAATAATATTTGTTATTTATAGGGGAGAATTGTTCTGAAAGAACTCTAAGTAAACTCTCCTGATACTATGAATTAATTTTGTGACAAAAAGAAGGATGATCCATTCTGGAACCCATAACTACTAAAGGCTACAATACCATCATAAGTCCATTTTTAACATGCCCTAATTCATTTTGCCCTCCAAAGGCTAGACCCGTTTATGTATATATTCTTGTCTGTAGTCAAATCAGAAAAATTTAACTTTCAAAATAACCAGTCAAAAACAAAGTTTATTAAGATGACAATGTAATAATGTTAAAAAAAATAATATTGACAATATATTCAGCATTTTCGTCATCTTTAAAATACTAACATTCTCGGAACATTTATAGTACCCACGCCAAAAACCTTACATATATTTAACATTGGCTATTATTTCTATGGTAGACATTTCTTACCCAAAAAAATCCGATTCCTATTTTTATTATCCCCAAAATTCCTACTTTCACTAACATCCTTTCCGCAGAACACCATGTTTAAAATTGAAGACGTTGCTATGTACAAAGTACTCGATTTATTTCCTGAAACTAAAATTTTCACAATGTTTCACATTAATGCTGAGGACTAAGATAAGTAGTATTATTTTGCTTAAAAAAATAAACAAAAGTAAATAACATTATATAAATCACGAAATAAGGGTTATAAAATCAATTTCGAAAGAGATAGATTATAATCCCAAATCCCTTCCCACGATGAAGATTTTTAAGAAGTGGGGAGGGGTGCCTGAAATGATAATCATATATTGAAATCAATTTTATATTGAAAGAAAAGTTCCAATAATGTAGACTCAGCTACCAGTGACAGCTTCGGCTTGCTTTGCCCCGACAGAGAAGAACTCAGTTATCACTTCAAGTGGCATGCCTTTGGTTTCTGGAACTTTTAAGAAGACAAACACCCAAGCTATGATGCATACGATCGCATATATACCAAAAACACCACCAAGGCCCACAGAATTAAGCATAACTGGGAGCGTGTACGTGACGATGATGTCACATATCCAAAATGTAAGAGCACATATAGCTATGCATAGACCACGAACTCGAGTAGGGAAGATCTCTGAACAAAGGATATTAGGAATTGGCCCAAAACCCATGACGAAACAACAGAAGTACACAACCACACTCAAAGTTGAGATAAAAGCATTCACAGTACTGTTGAAATCTACAAGACTCCCTACTACTAATATCACAAGAGTCACTATCAAGACGGGGATTGTAGTCAGCAGCAAGGTCCTGCATCAAGAAGAAGACCAAAAAAAGGTAATGGGGAAGTATAAAGAATCAGTTAAAAAAAGAAAAACAGAATAACTACGCAAATATCATGTATTAAGGTAATAATCTCTATAATTATCTCAGATACTTTCACATAGGAACTTAAATGCAAAAGACAAAATACAAAACAAAACAGCACTTCCACCACAACAAAGCCTTATTCTCTAGGTTGAATCAATGTACATGATCTTTGAAGACCACTGAGCTCAATAAAAAACCAAAATTGAAACAAAAAATAGAGCAAATGTTTTAAAAAAATAAAAAAAATCTAATGTCTACTACTTATGTTTTCCTAAGTTTTACTGTCTTTTAATCAGAGCACTTCGATTTGAATAACTCTTCTCACTAGATCCTTCATCCATCTTCGAACAACCTAGTTTGAATGAGTTTCCATATATATGAATGCTAACTTCAACATTTTCCGGGATAAAAGCACTCCTGTTCTTATGCTTTCTTATATGCTAGATCATTCACCCCCGGCATTCTTATCATTAACACATTTAGCTTTCTCTCACGTTCAAACATCATTACCGAACATTTACTGCCGTGCTCGCTGTAACTTTGCCGAAGTTTCAGAGAACTTTGCAATAGTAGTAATTTCAAACGCAATTGTAACTGAAATACCACCATAAATTGCAAAATATTCTAGCAAATAACGTAATGCAATGGAAAGAGTTTATCCATGAAAAATCATCGCCAGGATACATTCACCAATTGAAACAAATCTTACCATTAACCAACAAGAAATTAGAAGAGAAAGATGCATACCTTCTGCCAGATATATCCATGAGCCTCATGGCCACAGCTATACAAGGTAACATCAACAAGGTTGTCACACAACTAATAAGAAAGGACGCAGAAGTAGAACCCAGGCCCAGGTTTGAAAGAAGATACCCAACACCTGCTTGCTCGAGAATTTGTGGTGTATAGTAGAGCACACCATTTATACCAGAGAACTGCAATGTTCGCAGAGTAGTTAGATCACAGTCAGCATAGCTTTTTAACGGTACAATTGGTTAAGATGATCAGTGATTGAATGATTAATCACCTACTCAAGGCGTTAAGAAATAAAAATATATCCTATGTCTATAGTTTCCTGCCTGATAATTTCAAAAATGACATTTTAATTGTCTATTTTAGGGAAACTAAAAACTGATTAGCATCTTCATGGGTCATTCCAATTAGCAGTCCTCCTTGACATAGGAGCTGCATATTCAGAGTCTTTTCCTCAAGTACTCAAATCTGCCTTTAGGAAGAGACTTCGTTACGATGTTGGCTTTCTCATGTTCTGTACTGCAACAAATAAGTTCCAGTTCTCCATCCCTATAAACTCTTAAAAAGAAAAACTTGATGTTGAAGTGTTTTGTTTTGGCATGGAACAATGGACGCTAGCAATTAAAATTGCAGCTTGGTTGTCCACAAATATTTATGTTCTTTGCGTTTGTTCCATGTGCAAGTCTATCATGAGCTTTTTATCCAAAGAGCTAGCAGCTATATACTCTACCTTTATTGTTGACTGGGCTATACCATTCTATTTTCCAGAGCACCATGAAAACAGACTAGAACAAAAGTGAAGCAATAACCTGAGGTGTTTCTGATGTCAGCAACACATCAAGCCAAGACATTAACAGAATAAGCCAAGTCCTGGGGTGCGTTTGTTCCATTGTTAATTGTGCCTTTAACATGTCTAAGAATTTTTTTGCTACTTGAGATAGATTGTCACTTCATCGATGAAAAGATTTCCTCTGGGGACATTACTAATCAGTTTGCTAACTTCAATTATAAGTTGGCAGATATCTTCATCAAATCACTGTGGGGTCCTATGATTTATTATATTTGTAACAAGCATGGGGATATTATTTTACTATATGGGCCTAGGCCCATCTCTATGCAATGGTATATATAATATTTTTCCTTTGTTGTGCTTGAGTTGAGACACATAAGAATTTTCATCGTATGACTCTATCATTTATCTCTACAATACTCCTCTACGGCTGCCCAAAGACCTGGAGCCTCCAAGCAAATTGGCTTGAACTATTTTCGGCTCTCTCATATTTTGAATTAAAAAGTTACTTGCCCTGACTGTACTTTAACCAAAATAATGTTACTCACATGATCACATCATTTTTCAGGTTGCATATCCTAGTTTACTATTTTGTTTAGTAATGCACTCTTCTATAATCATTACTGAATACGAGGGCATTAAACAAAACCTATAACTATGATGTAAACAAACTGCACAAATGTAGAGTCAATCTTGCGCTCACAAATTCATTTGTTTTCAATAAAGGGAACAAGATAAAAATCATCAGTATCATGATGGGTTACAAAACAAGGCAATGCATGAATGTGAAAGCACGGGAGAGCAGTGTAAACGCATAGAAACAAAAATAAATAAAACCAGTGCATTGAAAACGCATGTAGACGCATTGAAAAGATTCATTACCTGTTGAAGAATTTGAATCCCCACCCCCACAATCAGGGCATGCTTCACTCCAGGCTCAAAAAGATCACTCCAACTTGGCCCTTTTGCAGCTGTTTCGGATGGATGGATCATAGCTGGTCCAACTGGCTGCTGACGCATAAGCTCCTTGTTATAAAGGGCTGACTGACTCACCAGGGCAGCAGCCTGAACAATCTCACCATCCGTTAGGTTCGGTGCATCACCACCTGGAAGGGAAATGAGAGACCCACGTCTAGATCCAGGACCACCTTCTTCATGTAAATATATTCTCTTGACAACACCATCTTTTTCAGACCATTTCCATGCCAGCTGCCATCCACCACCAATACCTGTGTTTCCAGCAGCTTCTCCTTGCACCAGACTACCTTGCCTCATGCTACCATGGGCGGGAGCAGCCATGTCCCTATCCACACTTGTTGCTTGTCGTGAGATCAATGGACTCTGCAAATTGTCATCAGAATCATCGGCAGCAGCATCAGAGACATAATCATCACCCTCCCTGGTAGCGCTTTCTTCATCCCAATCTTCATTCCTAAGTTGATTTCCCCCCACACTAAACATGCTTCCGAAGTGTGGAAAAAGTGCGCTTCCACGCATGCTTCCTGTTTCTGTGAGCTTCTCGTGGACACTACCAAAGAGCTTAACTAGAGGGTCCACCAGACCACTTGGATTTGCAATAATGCTTCCCTTCCGAGATAAAAGGCCAATGGAACTTTGTCCAGTGACAGGTTTAGCAATCCAGGATAGACCTTCTGCCGTCCCATACAATTTGATCTGCTCATTTTCGGCTGAAGGATCCTCTGCATTACTGAATTCATTGGCTGGACCAATTATGTACTCTTCTATTGCGGTATCACGCCCAACTCCGAGACCCTCGACAAGTAAAGCCATCTCACCTGATCATTATAACCAAAAGCAATCACCATCCAAGTCATGCATATAACAAATTAGTTGCCATAGTTGAATCAAAACCAAGCCAACAATAACTGGTAGAATCAAATAAATGCACCTACACTGAGGGAAGCTACCTGAAAAACAATGACAATAAACAATTGCACTATGGCTATTCAATTTAAGTTTTCAATATCATGATTTTCAACAAGTTTAAATGATGACAAATAACAAATGTTTTCATGCTCTCAATTTTAATGCTCAGTTACTTTAGTTTTGTTTTCCCCTTTTATGGGTGCATTAAGAACATTTTCTATACAGAGGTTTTAAATCTAAGACTCAGATGTTATAAGAAACTTTCGTTGAAATACACTGAGGTAGTATCTTGTATAAAATCCTGAGTCCTAAGAATAAAAAAACCAATATTCTAATAATTAAATTAATAAAAAATTATAAAAGATTTTGGGTTCTTATAAGACCTGACCGTTGAAACAAAACCTTTGAGAATATGATTTGAGTTGTTACAAAAACTGGATCACAAACTCTATAGGGAAGGAACTCTCAAATGGAAAAAATGAGAATTTTGTATAGAACTTGTAATGCACGAAAAAGTTTACTGATACAACCACTGGCACTTCGAGGGTCAAGGAACCACCCACTCACAATATTACTTTTTCCGTGTCCCCCCCAAGACCCAAAAACGCACATACATACACATAGCTTCCCCACACAACAGCTATATAACCACCAACAGATTTCTCAGCTCCATGAATTAAATCAATTAGCTGTATTTTTTTTTCTCCCTTATTTCTTCTTTCACTAATAAGTGGTCGTATCCTAACAAGTTGCTTAAAAATGATATAGCATAGTGCAAACCATTTAAAATAGAATAAGACTCTGTGAGTCTCTTATTAGACTCTTGCATTGTAGATACTCTAAGATTGAGTTAAGAACCACCAGGGCAACTTCAATCAAGAATGGTTCTATTATTTCTAAACCACTTTACTCAAAAAATTTAATCAGTGGCAAATTCAGACGCAGTACTGCAATAACAGTCTATGGTTCGGTAAAATTCTCGTTAACTAAGTCTCCATTTCTGTTTGCATAAACACAAATGAATGTAGCACATAGTTTTTGCTAAATGCGGCAGGATAGGCTCACAGAATACAGTCACTAACTACATAAAGTTCTGAAAAAGACCAACAGAACATCCCGCATCAGCTGGGTTGTGTTCAGAGATGTAGTGACCTCAAAACAATCCTAGAGACTTAGAATAAGGCAGCTAAATCTGAAATGAACTCCAAGGTAGTAAATCAAACAAATAGGGTTATTCGAGGGAATAAATAATTGTTAAAGAAAAAGGGCATAACATAACTAACCAGTGACATCTTCCCTGCCACGAAGCCGCTGCAAAACCTTCTTGGCCTCCAGCATCCGGCCTTTACTGACAAGCCATCTTGGTGATTCGGGCAAGAAGAATATTGTGAGTGCAAAATAAATAAGAGAGGGAATTGAAAGAACACCCAACATGAGTCTCCAGCTTGGAGCGTTGGTGAGGGACATAGCAAACACCATACAGTAGGAAAAAAACATTCCAGCAGAACCAGTAAACTGCGGAAGGGTATTTAGCAATCCTCTAATCTCAGTTGGAGCAGTCTCGGATATGTAAAGAGGTACCAAGGTCACTGCCAAACCAATGCCCAATCCATCTAAAAGCCTTGCAAAGAGGAGAATATAAACAGTTGGAGACCACAGCATAACGAGAGAGCTAAGAAAATAAAGCAGGGAGGAGATGATCAACATAGGTCGTCGGCCTAGCCAGTCTGACAGGGGCCCGGAGCACGTGGTAACCACAGTGGCTCCAATAAGTGACATAGCCACAATTAGACCTTCGATTGTGGGTTCACTTTCCAACTTGAACTCCCTCTTTATGTACAAAATAGATCCTGCTTGGCATGGCAGAACCCGGTGAATCAATCAAACACAGTTCAATAACAATGAAATTGAAGACCTTATGCTATTCATAGCCAAAAAAATACCTGCAATGGTAGCATTATCCCATCCTTGCAGAAAATTGCCAATAGCAGCAGCGAGGGCAACAAGAACGGCTCCACTCATTCTGCACAGCGCTTAGGATTGAGGTTTGGGTCGACGGAGATTGCGACGGAGCAGCGCAGATGAGATCCCTACTCTGTGAGGTAAAAAAAATCAGCTTGCAGGCTTGGAGTGAGTTTGAGTTGGATGTTTCAACTTTCCACTATTAAAATCAATTCGATATGCATAAAAAGACACGAAAATTTAATAATTAAGGAGGAAGGTTGGTGCCAGACCAGGTTAGGAGGGTGGGCTACCTCTTTCTTTCTCTTTCTCTTTTGGATGTATTCTGTAAATAAAATAATGAAGTGAAGCCACACTCATGCTCGTAGTGGGGGTAGCAACGTTAGCGTATCATATTCATATAGTATCAGTACCTGCACTCTCTACTCGATTGAACAGAACCAAATCAATCTCTTCTTCCTCTCTTCCCTATTAGAATGTTCTAACCTTTCAAGCAATCCCTATCCACACACGAATTCTAAACTTCACACCTTTCAAACAATCCCTATTCACCACAATAATTCTAAAATTCACTTTGCTCTGTCTTTTCCATCATCACCACCTCTCCATCTTACAAAATACGAACCAGTAACGAAGTGCTTTTTAATATTTTACTGATTCTGTGCCAGATTTAAACTAACAAAATTGGCGGAATATTCACAATTTTTCTTCTCTTTTGCACCGCTCTTTGTGTTTTTACCAAGTAGGACAGGGGTCTTTCATCTTTGAAATTGAAATTCATCTCCATCTTAATAATATGAAATTCTTATTTTCTGTACCGGCATTCTATATATTAGTTTTATAAAATAAATAATGTTATTAAATATTTAATGTAGAATGATATATATATATATATATATATATTTCTTTGACGTAGTATATTAAAAAATTATAACTATATAAATATTAAAAGAATATCAAATAACTAGGCAAAAGTTAAATAGTTATAAAAATAGTAAAAAAAAAGTTATACATGTATTTTATTAATATATTATAAAGTTAAGGACTAAAGAAAGGTTAATATAAAATCTTGAATTACTTAAAAATTAAAAGTGTTTTATAGTACGGAAACATAATGTGTTCTTATGAAAATGATTTTGAGAGACAGAATAAATGAATTTAAGTAAATTTAAAGATAAATATTTTATGTTTTTTAAGAGATTTTGAAGTGAAATCGATTATATGTTTGAGAATGAAATTTTGAAATATGTAATAGATGTTATAGAATAAAAATAATGTTTTACAATATTACTATTTTGCTCTTATAATTGGTATTATTGGTGTTATTATTATTATTATTTATTATTAGTTGTAGTGTTATTATTCATTATTATTATTATTATTATTATTATTATTATTATTCTTTCTAATTTATTATTACTGATATTTATATTTTTATATGTTATATTTTTCTATCCAACAATCTCAAGAGATAAATAAGTTAACCAGATTTTCATCTCTTTGAATAATATGATTAAACAAGTGTTATCTCCACGTCTCTGCCAATATTTCAATAAAAAATGTTTTTCTTTGTGCTACTCTTGCATTATTCATAGCCCAACACAAAAACAAGGTGAAAAACCATTTCTCACACGGAATCGGTTTCAGCAATAGAAAACCGATTCCCACATATGTTGGAATTGATTCCCTTCCCTTTGTTTCGTTACACAATTGGTTCTCTTTTCCTTTTGTTTTGTAACATCATTGGTTTAGCCACAGCATAACCAATTCCCATTGTGAAAACTCAAACCATGCATTCCCCAACCACCTTCCTCCATCACCATGGAAGTTCACAGCACCTTCTATAACATAGCATGCACGTAAAAATAACATGATTTAAACATTATTATTAGCCAAATTTCGTGTATCACCCTCAAATTGTCTTACCACAAACCTAATTGGATAAATTCATCATTTCTAATCCACCTTTTCTCTCGTCCTCAAATTTGCAAATACAAAAATATTATTCGCAAATTTATCGTTCATAATTACTCTCAAAAATAAATAATTAGAAATGAATACGTCATAAGGGGTTACACACTTATTTTCTTGTCGTACCTAATTAAAAAAATTTGGTAAATAATGTCTGAGTGATAATTTTTCATTATAATCATTTTTGTACTAAAATATACAAATTTAATGTTAAAATAAATAAGGATTAAATAAATGTCACTTATTTTAAGAGGTTTAAGTGAAAAGGATGAGAGAAAAAAAGAGAGAAGGAGATTTCTTGTGATTGAAATTTGAAGAAGAACATAATTTGTGATGGGATTGAATCTTTTATTTATTTGCCTTTATGAATCAACATAATTTACCATTACATGTACATAATCATAATCCTTCACGCATAACATAATTGATTATGTTGATTATGTGTGTCCATACATGCAACCATAATTTATTTACACCACATTTTTCGTAAAAAGTTCATGCACCTAAATTAATAATTTTATGATTTAAAGTTATCCAATGCCACACATTTAAAATTACACACACATATTCAATTTTCCTAAGTAAAACGATTTTTGAAAATTAAGTTGTAATATTACTTTCATAAAGAATTACAATTTTTTACTATAATTCATTACAACTTTTTACTATAATTCATTACAACGATATGCAGACACACATACATACATTTAAATATAAATATACATATTCAATTTAATTATTTTAAAATCAACATTAACTAAATAAACACAAGGACATTTCATTAAACGATTAAATTTTTTTTTTTCACTGACAGCGATTACATTATCTAGGAACTTTTCATTCATTTTTCTCACATCTAAATAATCTCACTTTATACTCTCTTTTTTCCCCTTATTTCCTTCCACTTTTACTTCCACACCTCCCTCATTCATTGCATCCATTGACAAGAAAAAGAAGAAGAAGAAAAATGGAAAGATTGCTTTGAAAAAGATGTTCCAGAAAAGCTGATTATAGAAAGTATCATATTTTTCAAAAAGTTGTTTGGAAATGATATTTTAGAAAGCTTATTCCGAAAAGTACCGTATATGTTTAAGTTCCATAAAACTCTTCTCAAAATGTATTTCTTGTGTTATTGGGAAGTGTGTTATAGAAATCCTATTGTAAACATTTTGGAAAACTTATTTTGAAAATTTTTCATAACATACAATCCAGAAATAATTTCTACAAAAAGGTAAAATAGTTACTTTTGAATTCGTGGAAGTGCATAAAGAAAAAAACCATAAAAAAAGAATGCAAATGGCATTTTTAGCTCTAACAACACATTTCATAATTCAGAAAGTACGTTTCCGAAATATATTAAAAAAATGATATAAAATGTGTATTCCAAAATATATTTTTGGATCTCAAAATATTTTTTAGAATATACATTTTAAAATGGATTTTTTAATATATTTGAAAATGTATATCTAAAAATGTATTTTTCATAAATTGCATATTTCTGAAGTAAATTTTTTAGGAGTTATATTTTATTTCCTAAATTTATAACGTGATTTTTAATTTTTTTTCCCAACTCAAACTTTGATGCTAATAGGTCCATATACTTAAAAAATATATAAATGTATTTCTTTTTGTCTAACCAATTTATAGTGTGACAAACGGTAAATTATACTGGATGAATAAATATGTTTTCATACTTTCTTAAAATTAAGAACTTAACTGGGTGAAAGTTTGAGATGAAGTTTAAAAATCACAAACATAGTTAACATTTTAAAAAAAAAATATATATATATATTATAGATTCGGTAATTAAGAAGATGGTTTTGAAAATATTTTTCAAATTGCACTACTTGGATTTATTAAAAAATAAAGGTACCGAGATAATTTTGTACCCTTATATTATAATTTTAATGAAGTGTAATTTGGAACTTAAAGGGGTGCAGGAATAAAAGAAAAAAGTGCAGGAAGAAAGACGAAGTGAATTGGGCTTTGGGCCCTTTGACCCAGATGCATTGAATTGAAGGAGGAAATGAAAAAGAAAGCCGCGTGATATTTAATTGAAAATTCTCAAGAGAGAAGTGGGCGTAGCTGGTCAGCACTGACCTCCGATGTTTCTCGGCAGGAACCAATACCATCACATCCTAAAATTAACAACAAAAGAAAATAGAAATATTTTCCTAAACTAATTTTGTGGAGATCTGTCGGAGCAGAAACAAAGAAGCGATTATCCTCTTTCCATTCGTTCGCTTTCTGGTTCCTTCTGGTACGCTCAATACTTCATCTCTTATTTATTTCGGTTACCGTCTTCTTCTGCTGTTAAAAGTTTCGACGATGCGATGTTATATGAAATGAATAATCGAAGGGAATGGGCTTTGACGTTTGATTCGTTCTTGTGCTGAGCGCAGCATAGCATAGCATAGCATAGCACAGCACAGGGCAAGACGGTGAGGGGAAGCTGATGAGAGATCGTTGGATGAATATACAATAATTGGTTTGTTTGATGGGCAACACATGCCGCGGATCTTTGAAAGGGAAATATATTCAGGAGGGCTACAGCCAGCCCGAAGACCACTCCAAGCGCACCACCCTTTCTGATCGCTCCGACTCCGAACACCCCTCCTCAACCAGACAAAATATCAATTCTGCAGAAAACAACAACAGCAACAGCACCAACGTCAACAACAACAACAACAACAATCCACCCTTCAACTCCAAGAAAGACTCCATCATGCGCCGCGGTCTTGACAACCAGGCATATTATGTCTTGGGCCATAAGACTCCCAACATTCGTGATCTATACACGCTTGGCCGCAAATTGGGACAGGGGCAATTTGGCACCACTTATTTATGCACCGAGAATTCTACTTCCAATGAATATGCCTGCAAATCCATCTCCAAAAGAAAGTTGATTTCTAAGGAGGACGTTGAGGATGTCAGGAGGGAAATTCAGATAATGCATCATTTGGCTGGTCACAAGAACATTGTCACCATTAAGGGTGCTTACGAGGATCCTCTCTATGTGCATATAGTCATGGAGCTTTGTTCTGGGGGTGAGTTGTTTGATCGCATCATCCAGAGGGGCCACTATACCGAGAGGAAGGCTGCAGAGTTGACCAAAATTATTGTTGGGGTTGTTGAGGCTTGTCATTCCCTTGGGGTCATGCATAGAGATCTCAAGCCAGAAAACTTTCTGTTGGTCAATAAAGATGATGATTTCTCTCTTAAAGCAATTGACTTTGGCCTCTCCGTTTTCTTCAAACCCGGTAACGCATATTCCTTATTCTGCTTTATCCCTCTATTTTTTTTTAGAACACCGTTCGTTACTTTTGTTTCATTGAATATATTTTTACGGCCTTTTCCATCTTTTTTTTTAAATCTTTAATGCTTCTGAATTTGCGAAAGTCCCTGTCATCCAATTAGAATTTCCTTAACTTTAAAACTGTCATACCCTTTCAGGTTTTTTAGTATTTATTGTTTAGGGGACACATTTTAATACTTACTAATCAGTGTTTGTTCATTTAACCCATCTGCCTCAGGTCAAGTTTTCACTGATGTAGTCGGCAGCCCATACTATGTTGCTCCTGAGGTTCTCCTCAAGCATTATGGGCCTGAAGCAGACGTGTGGACAGCGGGTGTCATACTGTACATACTGCTTAGTGGTGTACCACCATTTTGGGCAGGTATATCTGAATGCCAACACTCTTTTTGATTTCCTGTCCATCGTCTGTCTAATCACTGAATGCTTTGTCCTTTTGGAGTCTAGAGACCCAACAGGGTATATTTGATGCAGTATTGAAGGGACATATAGATTTTGACTCAGATCCTTGGCCTCTAATATCTGACAGTGGAAAAGATCTGATCAGAAAGATGCTGTGTTCTCAGCCTTCAGAACGGTTGACTGCTCATCAAGTGTTATGTATGTTCATCATTTTCTCTACTGTATTTACTATAAGCAAGGATCATCCATACATCAAAAGAACTGTTATTTTTCCTTTTTGGAGTCGCTAACTTGCTATGGTTATCAGTGGATGCTATTTTAGTTGTAAATTGAGGGGGCTGGGCATTATAAAGTTGATTTCCCTGTGCTACTTAACTTTCGTAAGTTATCTTCGTTATAAAGATGCATTAGGTAATTAAAATTTCACTGCGTGGGCTTGCAACGTCCCTAGCAGACTCACCCAAGAGGAAAGAGTCCTCCTATCTAAACAGGTTACTTGGATGCTGATATTTCCCAAAAGCAAAGACCAGCTTAACTTCCTTAGGTTTTAAATTTTACAAATATTCAAAAGTTGTGTTTCAATGTGTTTGTCTGAAAATGTTACTTCATGTGCCTGTCTAGGTCATCCTTGGATATGTGAAAATGGAGTTGCACCTGACAGAGCAATAGACCCTGCTGTTCTTTCTCGTCTTAAACAGTTTTCTGCAATGAATAAGCTAAAGAAGATGGCATTGCGGGTAAGTGAAGCTGATCGATGAATGGATATTAGATTCTGTATGGATGTAGCTCATACACTATTATGAAATAGATAACTCATTCCATTGATGATATATGAAATGCTATTCCTGCCTTTGTGGAGTCAAGTTACTACTATGCACTTCTTGGATGCCAAATGAACCTCGGCTTATTAGGCTTCCACACTAACTCTGTTTTCACTTTTCCTTCATCTATTATCTTTTTGGTGCCTAAAACTAGGTAACTGTAATTATAGTTGCTTATCATAATATTTCTGTAGGTGATTGCTGAAAGTCTATCTGAAGAGGAGATTGCTGGTTTGAGAGAAATGTTTCAGGCTATGGATACCGATAACAGTGGTGCAATCACTTTTGATGAACTCAAAGCTGGTCTAAGAAGATATGGGTCCACCCTTAAAGATGTAGAAATACGTGATCTGATGGAAGCGGTAGGTTGTTGGTTTGGTTTGTGAGAAAAGTTCTCTTTTCGTATCAAGTTTTTGTGCATCCATTTTTATTTAGATATTCTTTTTGGAATATAATATTTTATATTTCCTTGTACTTTCTATGCTTGTATTGTATTTTTTGTCATCCACTCTGTTGCATGATTACACTCAAAGGACCAGACCATGGCTTGTAAAGAGGTTTAGAAGGTTTCAAAAATATCTACCTTCTTAAAAAATATTTTATAGTGTATAAAATAAATGAAAAACAAATAAATCATATCAATATATTATTGGTAAACTATATAATGGTTATTATTGTATGTTTAAATGACAAATATTGTACCAAATTTGGTGAAATGGTATTCTGAACGCATATAAGTGTTACCCAGTTCCTTGAATAGGTTTAAAGCCTTGTTTGATAAATAGCCTAGATGGCCACTAGGCCAAAGAGAGATTAAGTTGTAGACCCCTCAATGGCTGCTTGGTTTGTTCCTACCCCTGCTGGTTGCAATAAAAAGTTCCTGAACAAGCCCATCAGGAAATCCACAACCCCCTCATAAGACTATTTCCTTTGTCTTATCAGCAGTTATTAACAGGATTGATCCGCTACTGATTCATAGACCTCATTCATTCCCTTGATATAGGTTTCATCTGTATTTGAAGTGAGGAAATGCTTCGGGATCTAATTTTTTTTTCCAATATATTAACCTTTCTTTGCAGCAATCATTTTGAAATTTTTGAATAGCATTGGGTATGCCATTATGCTCGAAGATTTTTCTTATGGTTTAAAGTTTAGGCAAGAGTAAGGGCACGAGGCTGAAATGCCGTGGTACTGAGATTGTCTGTTCATTGTTCATTTTGCCTTGAGCTTAATGCACATAGACATCCCCTTGCCCTTAAAAACTTTCTTTGGAATGGGTAATGTTCTTGATTACTCTGTTGTGTTCTGCTTAAGATTTTTTTAAGCGTGTAGCCACATCTGGTATGCAAAAGTGTTCGTCTTCTTTAATGCATTCTTAACCTCCTTGTTATATTTGTTTACTTTATTTTTTGTTTAGTGTTTCTCAACTCTTGAGGAACCTCATCCTCACCCCTTCTGAATTTTTTCTCACCTATTTAATAAAAATAAAATTACAGACAGATACTATTGATCTTGTAAAAGATTTTTACTTCATTTTCTTTTGTGCTGCATCGCTTGTTCATGTAAAATAAATAATCTCTGATCATATTCCATCCAGTTAAAATGTTTGAGCTGTTTCAGGCTGATGTCGACAAAAGTGGGACCATAGATTATGGGGAGTTTATTGCTGCTACCGTTCATCTCAACAAACTAGAACGTGAAGAACATCTTATTGCAGCATTCCAATATTTTGACAAGGATGGAAGTGGTTATATTACGGTTGATGAACTTCAACAAGCTTGTGCAGAACATAACATGACTGATGCTTTTCTTGAAGATATTATTAGGGAAGTTGATCAAGATAATGTAAGTTGTTTTGACCCGTGCTATACATTCACATTGGAAATCTAAAAGTTACTGTCACAAGATCTTACTGTGTATATTATCAATATCCTCCTGCAAAAAATGCAATAATTTAATTTAGTCTTCAATTTTTCTATACTGCATTAAACTTAAATTGGTTTTAATTTTTAAATCTACGTTCTTTTTAGTGAAGAGTATTTACATTTTAACAATATTAATTTGCATGTAATTTGCCTTAACTAGAGTTTGATTTTAAAGCTACAATAATTTTGTTATCTATCTTAATAGTGCAAGAATCTTAGATCCTTCACTACTGAGTTCCAGTTGATCAATACGTGGTAGCATTTAAAAATTCTATATTTTAAAATTTTCCATACTTTTTTAGAGATATGATGTTATTATGTTATATGATTTGATTACACTAAATAGGAAGATATTATATGATTTGATAGGGAAATATTTTGCTAAATATTTTGCATTATTAGATATTAATTTTTTTTATTATTATTGTAACTTTTCTTCATTATAAATAAGAATACTCATGTGTGCACCCCAAACACATAATTTATTAGCTTCCTTCTTGGTTTCTCATATCTCAACATGGCATCTAGAACCTAACAAGAAGGGAACTCAAATTTGTGCTTTCCATGTGGACGCACTACTCATTGGAGTTCATTTTTTTTAAGAGCATGTAGTTTTCTGATTTCTGTTTGTTTTTTTGCTGCTGTCACTGTTCATGGTGGAGACATTCATGTGTCGTCACAGTTCACCATCATTGGTTTTCCGGGGAGCTTTTTCTTGTTGGCAACCATCACCACTTGTGCATAGCCTTGCTTTGTATTGACCATTTTTTCCCTTAAACAATTACTGTGCCCTTTGAGCATTTTTTGTTTTCCAACAGCTACTATACTCTCTGAGCATTTTGCTTTTTGGCAGCCATCATGTTCTCTAAACATTATTCCTTTTTGGCAACTACTTCATCCTCTGAGCATTTTTTCTTTCAAGCAGCTTTGTGTTCAGTGAACATTTTTTGCTTTCTGGCAGCAGCTATGTCATTTACCTGTTTTTGCTCTCCCGTAGCTGTCGTGTTATCTGACCATTTATAACAAGCTTGACTCATGATCATATGTTTAAGCTTGAGAAAGGACAAAGTATATTGAAGATTGATTGTCATGACATAGAGAAAGTCGTCTCCGGGAATTATCTACTTGCTTTGTCATTATTTGCCTTGTAAACTTCGACAATTAACTAGCTAACATGTTTACTGTGTCTCTCAAAGGTTCTTGTGTAGACATTTTGTACCAAACTTCTCTCACGTGGTACATATGAGCCAACTTGAGGGGTAGTGTTAGAGATATGATTTAATTACATTAAATAGAGAGACATGATATGATTTGATAGGGAAATATCTTACCAAATATTTCCCACTTTCAAATTTTGATTTTGTTCCTTATTATTTTGTCTCTTCTTTACTATAAATAGAATACTCATGTTTGTACCCAACACACTAATTCACTATATTCTTTCAGTTTCTCTATTCTAATATGATACTAGACTGGTACAATCCTCTGTGACTTGTTTTTGTCAATAATCCTTTCAATGTAAGTGAAGTTTGTATGTCTCTTTTCTAAATTGTGTTTTCAGAGTCCTAGGTAACATCAAAACAAAAAAAGGAGCAATTATAGTAATTAGTTTATATTCTAAACATCATGAATATGCTCAATGTTTTGATTATTTTGTTTGGACTATGATATTCTTGATATAGGCAGTGGACAGGGGAATTTTAGATGTTTTCCTTCAATATGTTTTGAGGTTCCTATTTTTCTGATAGGGTTTGACACCATGCAGATGTACTAGGCAGTTAGGACCTATGCTTGATCTATTCATTAAATGTTTTCTTATTGAAAATATTGTATTTATGAAAATCGTTCAATTAATCAAAACTAGATCATACCTCAAATACTCTTTAAATACCAAGTGCCTGACAATTTGACGTGTGTGACTCTTTGTTGCATATAAATGTTTAATTGAATTAAAGTTCTTCCATCCTTTTGTGTAATTATGCTTGATGATTATGTTTATATCTTTTTGTTTTAGGATGGAAGGATTGATTATGGTGAATTTGCTGCAATGATGCAAAAAGGCAATGCTGGAATTGGTAGGAGGACTATGCGCAATAGTCTGAATTTAAGCATGAGGGACGCATCAAGTGCTCAATAGCTTCAATTGTACTCATTATGTACAGGTACTTCTGTCTTTGGGTAAAATAGAGCTTTATCACCTTTATAAATTCACTAACATACTTATAATATTATGTGGTATACCTTCTCTAGTGGTTGGAATAGACATATAGGCAATAGATGCTAGTCTCTTGGTCTGTAGTTAGAGTTTTGACTTTTTGGTTGGTACAAAAATCATCATGAACTGATTGTTGTCGTTTCCACAATTGAATAGAGGAGTAGATTGTCAATCGTCTACAACATAAAAAGTTATCAGGAATTAAGTATAGATTGGGTTAATCAACCCAAAGTTATCTGTCAACAAAATCAATTAAAATTTGAATAAACCATAACTCAAAGACATATGCGGAAAGCATAAAATTAGAAAGAACAATAGAGTAGAGAGGGGTTGTGTTGTATACGTCATTAAAACAATGAGAATAAAACAATTAGAGAAAAAATTATTTCTCGTTAAATTCTTCATCATTTATCATATTACCATCATTCATTCAATTACCATCTAGAATTGAATTAATCAAACAAGCTACAATCCATTTGTTAGATATGTCATGCGACTCCAAGCATCTATCTTTGAGATTTCTATTCTTTTACCTCTTGACTTAAATAAACAAGAGATAGTTAAAATTAAGTAAACTAACAATAATTGAATTATCAACAAGCGTTCAAAAACAATCCTAAGAGCACAAATTAGAATTCAAAAAGAACAGGATATAAACTATGCTTACTGGATTCGAAGAAGAACACTTCAATTGCAAAAGACCTCATAATTTATTGTGAAATCATAAAAGAATCAACCTAGAAAGGTTAGCCTTCCACGTGGAAGACAATAAAAAGAATTACAAATAAGAAAATAGAAAAGTTGCAATGAATGGTGTAGAATGTGGTGGGATGAGCATTGGAGTGATTGATTACTTGTGTGCTTGTGTCCATCTCTATTTATAAATTTCTTTGGGTAATTGAATATGTTTCAGAGGCGTAAGCTTTGGCTCTGGCTAATTTGGTTCAAAGTAACAAATTATGTTGAAGAGGGTCCAACGCAGCAAATGATCCAATGGGGCCTTTAAGGATCAGACGGTCTATAGATCCACACATCAGGTGGTCTAGTCCACTGGACTTGTCATAAATCAAGTTATCCTATCAATCTTCAAAACACTATTTTTCTTCATTCAGCTCAAAATCCTAGTTTCCCAAAGTATGGAATTATAGCCATTATTAGAAAACCAATTGTTGATATTGTGACAGAATATCTTTACATGAATCACAATTATAAAGTTAAAATCTTAAATGTTTTTTTTTCTATCAATGGTTATAAGTTAACCTTCTCTCTCTATATCATGCACTTTTTCCATTAGAGAAGTCAAATCCTAAGAATTTACTATCTTAGTATCTATTAATAAAAGAGCTACCACTCGTTTGTCCTATTAGAGATGAAAAACTAAACATCATTCTGTATTAGGAAGGCTCTGAAGTAGACCATGATAAAACAAAACGTACATTCTTATTCATTTCATTCTGGGTGAGGTTAGATGTGTTTGATATTTGAATTTGAAAATATATACAGTATTTTTTCTAGTGAAGAATGGGGTGGAGCTAAGATGCAGGTGCAAGCATGCTTAGTAGTCAATGTGCCTGTATGGAAAATAGAATGTCCAAGCATACATTTGGAGGTGTACGTGAGCCAAATGGCTAATGAACCTTAGCAATTCTATATATGGTAATAGTATTAGTAGCTATATAGAAAGATGTAGCCCCAAGGCCAAACTTTGGGGTGGGAGTGAAGCCCCCATGTAAGTACATATTTGTAAATAAATATCGTTCCAATCATAAATCTCGGTTTTGCTTCTTCTTAAAGGTCTTAAATCAGTTTGTGTTCTGTTGAATAATGCATCCAGAGTTGTCTCTAGATGTAAGCAGTCAGTAATTTTCAACATGGTGTGTCTTGCATGATAGTTTATATCTTGGCAATTTGCTGAAACAAGTATTAGCTGTATAGCTGTTCACTTTGTATTGGTCTAAATGTTAACGTCACTCTTGTATTCTGGTATACAAATTTGGCAGGTGATATGCAGCGAAGCCAGAAAGAGAAAAACAACGGTAAATCTTTACAAAAAAATTGTTCATATCCTGATGGCTGGTCAATCCATGAAGAACAATCAGGATTGTGGTTGCTCCACATGAGCATCCATCAAGTGTTACATTTATGTGCTTTATGAGTGCAAATTATTTCTCTTTGTAAACCTCGGTGTTGGGTGTTGCAGCTCTTTCAAGTTGGTCTTTTTTTCTTTGCTTTTTCATGTAGGGGCATTCTGTCTATAGTTTAAGTAGAAGGATTTTGACCTTTCAGGTTCTTAATTTCACGAATGTAAAGTTTCACACGCGTGACATGATGTATTGGGCAAACTAAGAAGCCTTTGTGGATTATGTCAGAGAACATGCATTATGTTAATGTTAAATTGACATTGGAAGTATTTTATTTTTCAGCTGGCTTCTCTTTTCCTAAACAAATAACCGCTAAGTTAAAAGGTTTAAGTAGAATTATTAAAAAGTCATGGAGAGTTTTTTTTTTTTTTTCTGAAAGAAAGAAGGAATTATCTTTTAAAAGAGTTATTTGCATTAGTTTTTGAAGTTTAGTTGCATATTGTAGTTACTTTCGCATTCTCATGAACTAATTTGATAAGTAGAAATAAAATCACAACCAGAATAAATGAGTTTGATCGAACTTTTCAATTTAAAGTAAAAACAGGTAGAAAAGGTGGATCAATTATTTTGAATTTAATTTAACTTCGATGTAAAATATTTCATTAAATAACATTTAGTGAAATAAACAAATTGCACAATTTTAGTATCACCAAAGATAGATGTGATCATTTGCGATGTGGGTTTAAAACTTCTTTTGAACAGAAATAGTTGCATTAACAATAAAAGCTCATATTAATGGTTTAAGATCAATCTTAATTAAATAACATAATTCACATTTTATCCAAAAATTTAATATAAGTTTTCAAATATATTAGGATTAAAATTTCAATTTGAAGAAGAAAGTCATGTTTAATCTTAAAATAGAGGCATCGGCTCCTCTTTGTAAATTGTAATTTCGGTCTAATCTTTCACTTTGTAAATTAATGGCTTAAATACCTTTTTGGTCCTCATTTTCGTAGTGTTTGTTGCAGATGGTCCTCATTTTGACAGAATGTTTAAAATGATCTTCATTTTCGCAATTTGTATTTTATTTGGTCTTTTTCTGTAACGTCGTTTAAATCATTAACGAAGCATTGTACAAGTGACACAACTTGTATTATGATGTGTTACGTGTACTGTACAAGTGTGGTAATTAGATATTTAGGGATAAATAAGTGAGCTATGGTTTTGGTAAGCAATGTTTGGGCAGTTGGTGAGTTTTGGCAATCTTGTTCCTCCATTCCCAATTGGTGTTGTTGCTGCAATCTTCTTCTTCCTGTAATCCCATTATATAAGTATGTTACGGTCCCAATCTTCTTCATTTACCTCTGGTTGTCATAGTTGGAGACAATCGTGTTGTATCACTTCGTGCACTGTTGGTGGTTCAACGAGAAATGGATTAACCCCGATTTGTAGTTGCGGAGAGATGACAACTTTGAAGATGGCAAGAACTCCAAAGAATATTGGTAGAAAATTTTGGGTACAATCTGTTTTTATTTTTGTGTTAATAATAAATTGGTTTTAATTTTTGGTATATTGATTTACAGAGTGGTGGTTCCAATACAGAATGGTGGTGTTGATGAAAAAAATGTCATCATCATGACACAAATGAGGCAGATTAATGATTTGGAGAAGTCATTGAAGGTTGTTGAGAAGAGAAAGCAATTAGTAATAGGGTTCACTTGTGTTGTTATTGTATTATTCGTATTGTTATTGTGTGTAATCTTTTAAAGTCCAATATATTTTGTACTATTGTTAAATGAAGAAATGAATTAGGTTGATTATGTTGATATTAGTTCCAACATGTTCAAAATGACATCTTAATCTGAGCATTGAAGTAAGTGATATTGATCAAAGTTTGGAAAAAATTAGATTGATCTAAGTTTGGAAGAAGTTAAATTCATAACATTAATTCATCATCGTCAAAATGCACTACATCAATGTTTGACAAAAGTGAAATTGAACGAAGTTTAAGGAAAGTCAAAATGCAGTACATCAATAATGAATTATACATCAGAAATTTCAAAAAATAACTAAGACGTTTGTAGCTGCTATGATGGCCTCATCCTAATCTGTAATTTCATCCTAAACTGCTGAGATGGTTCTTCTGGTGTTGGTAGTGATGTTGTTTGACTCTCCACTTCATTACTTGGTGGTTGAGTTGTTTGAGTTTCAACAATTGGTGCATTTCAGCAGTCTCAGCAGTTGGTGCATTTTCAGTAGTTTCAGCAGTTGGTGCATTCTCAACAGTTTAGTTTGGGCATCTGGTGCAGTCTCAGCAGGTGTTGCAGTCTGCTCATCCACAGGCTTATCTGAGCAATTGTTCCTGTTATATCCAATCTGACGGCATATGCTACATTTTTTCTATGACCTCCTTTGCTGATTTGTGTGTTATCCTTTCTCAACTCCCACTCTTCCAACTTCTTTTTTTTTCTTGGGTCTTTTTGGTAAGATCCTTTTATGTGGTGGATGAACGTCATGGTAGGGAGTTCTTAACCATAAGACTTCACCATTGACTTGAAAGATGATGGATTGATATATTTCTTCGTGTGGATCTCCTGAAGCAGATTGGTATGAAGTCCTCAGCATTGACATTGATGAAATTCATTGTTATATGTACAGTACACGTAACATACCCTAATACAAATTGTGCCATCTGTACAATGTTTCGTTAATGATTTAAACGACGTTACAGAAAAGGACCAAATAGAACACGAATTGCGAAAATGAGGACCATTTTAAACATTTGTTCAAAATGATGACCATTTTAAACATTCTGTCAAAATGAGAACCATCCGCAACAAACACTACGGAAATGAGGATCAAAAAGGTATTTAAGCCTAAATTAATTAAGTCATTTTTTATGTACCTTATATTTTGACGTCTTTTTTTCTAAGTTTTCGATATCTTCGTAATCTTTCCAAGCAGTATCTCTAACACGTGATGTATTCTATATTAGGTACTTACAAAAGGATACATTTAGTATTTTTATGTTAGAAAATGTGATAAATGTGAAATTGAACATTGTGCTTACTTTTATCTTAATAGATTGTTATTGATAAAATTTGGATCGCGAATTTTGACAATTAGTTTGAAACTGCAATACTAGTTTTCAGACATAACCACTTCAAAAACACAATAATAGTTTGGATTATTATTGGTGCAAACAACTTTTATTAATAAACATGTTTTTTATAAGAAAAAAAGATTATACTCTAAGGCAAGATATTTTAAAAGTTATTTAGTTAATTATTAATAATTTTTTATTTTCAATTGAGTAGAATTACATAAAAATTGAATTTGATGAGACAATTATAATCTAAACACAAATTTAAAAATTTAGCTATTTTACGTGAATCGTACTCGTAACATGCTTTGTAAATATGAGTAACATGGAAAATACCGTAAATTAATAAACATGAGAAATTATTGAGAAAAAAAAAGATGGTATAGGTGGACAAAAGAGTTATAGATAATATAATGGTAATAGAAAGAAAATGCTATAAATAGCATAAGAAATCACATAGAAGAGAGGGAGAGTTATAGAGATTAAAGACGGTAAAAAAGTAGTATAGACAGTGGAAGAAACAATAAAAAAGACAAAGGGTTATAGACAATAAAAGAGGTAATAAAAAGGGAAAAAAATGTTATTGGCAGTATGAGAAATCATAAGAAAAAGTATAATAAATATAAAAGCTAAAAGTGAGTAATTATAAACAATTTTTCACAAAATCTTATAGTCGTATAGTTATAATGATAAACATTGCAGGTGTATAAGAGTTTTTGTATTTTTAGTTGTTTGAAGCTCTTTACAAATTGTCTTGTTTAGAAAATAACAATAAGAACACATAAGAAATTATTTGGGATAAGAGACGGAGAGTAAGTCAAAGTGTGAATTCAAATAAAGGAATCTCTCATGTTTATAGAGAATTGCCTAAAATACAAGGGAGAACAATGACACTTTGAAACCATTTTTTTCTTACATTCATTTGATATTATTTTTCATATTTTTTTACTTTTACAAATATGAAAGTTTATTATTATTAAAATCATTTTACCTTTATAATATACTAACAGAAACATAGGTGTGTCTGAAATTTTTAAAATTTAAGAAAAATAGATCGACAGTAATAATATGTTATGTCATCTCTATGAGTCATAAATATGAAAGTTTATTATTATTAAAATCAAGTCACAAATTCTGATGTTAGATAATCTCTATGACCAATATTATTATGGTGTTGCTTCATCTTCCAATTCTTGTTTCTCTACTCCTTATCCCATACATTCTTTCCTTTGTTATGCTAATTAATTGTTCTTTTGACCATGTTTCTTTTTGCCATAACATTTATGCTCAAGTTGATGATGTGCTTCTTACTAGAAACAATATCTTTGAGATTACTCTTGTCAAAACTGATCTTCATTCTAAGTTTCGTATTAAAGACCCATAAAGTATTTCTTGGGTCTTGAATTTATTCGTTCTCTTCATGGATTGGTTTTGAATAAAAGAAAATATTGTTTATATCTTACTAGAGAGGCAGGAATGCTCGGATGCACACCTTCTTCCACTCCATCCGACCCCTCTGTCAAACTCCATGCAAATGAGGGTGTTCTTTTGCCATACCCTTCTTCCTTTGGGCGTCTCATTGGTCGCTTGCTTTATTTGACTCACACCAAGCCGGATATCAGTTATGTTGTACAAAGACTAAGCCAGTTTGTTTCTTCGAGAGAGAGCCACATATGCAAGTTGCAACAAGCGATGTGAATCCTTCACTATTTGAAACACGCCCCTAGTTATGGTCTTTTTTATCACTCCAATATTCCTCTCAAAGTTCAGGCCTTCTCTGATTTTGAATAAGCAATTTGTCCTATTATTAGACGTTTAGTATATGGTTACTATATGTTTTTGAGCACTTCTTTAATATCCTGGAAGTTCAAGAAGTATACTACTATTTCAGAGTCCTCTAGGTTGAGTACCATGCCTTAGTCGCTTTAACTCGTGACAATGTTCTATGACAATAATTCTGCTATCTAGATTGCCAAAAATCCAACTTTTTACGAGATAACTAAGTATATTGAACTTGACTGTCACCTTGTTAGACAGAAAATTTCAGAGGGACACATTCATCTTCTTCATGTTCCATCCTCACACCAATTGACTTATGTTTTCACCAGGTTACTACATCCTACTGTTTTTTAGACTCTTATTTTCAAGTTAGACTTGTACAATCTCTATGTCCAACTTGAAAGGGGTGATAGAAATATATAGGTTTATATCTTCTGCATTATGTTTCATTTTTGTTGAGTTAATTGAGAAATTTGTTTGTTCTCTTGTATAGTCTCCTTTGTCTTTATAATAGGTCTATCTCTCTGTATACATAATTCTCACGAATAATAAAAGTTGTGTGTGGAAGTTCCCTTTGGATTGCCCTTTTCGTCAAACTCCTTTCGCATATTTCTATTTTTTTTATGACTTTCACATTACTCACAGTAGTGATAGACATGAGTAATAATTTAAAATAAAGAATATATTAATATATAAATCTTAAAAATAAAAAAGGTCAAAAGACAATACTCAACTTTTAACTTTTGGAGTACATAAAAGAATTCTACACCAAGTGTTTTTTAGAATCTTTGTTACTTTAGTATCTTGGTTGGTTTGAAGTTTCTTACCACGGCCAAGTTGAATCCATGGGGATACATAATATCTTACTTGGTGCTTCATTTTAATATTTGATAAATTTACATTTAGGTAAAAAGTAACAACCATGTCATTTTACAATGTGGTCATTGGTCAAATTTGAAAGCATAAATGATTGGTTTAGTCATGTCATTTCCTACCATACCACGTGTCTCTATGTTTTAGTGTTATTATTATTATTATAATATCTAAAAACAATACAATAATTCAGTTACCTATATTTATTTTCCTTATTATTTTCTTTACACCTTTCTCATCCTTACTACGGCCCAGAAGCATGCTAATAATATTATTGAGGATTTAGCTATATCTTTTATTTAGCAAAAAGTGTAAAGAGAAAATAAATATATATTTTTGATTTAAAAATAATTCTTTGACCATTTAGCATAAAGGTGAAATGATTTTAACAAAAAACAAAATTTTTGTATTTCTAACGAAGGTAATGTCTAGGTGAAAAAAATTCTAGTATATATCACCGTATCATACCATTGTCCTTTTTATTTAGCGAAATAGTGCACCGACACAAGAACGTAGCGATATATGTGGTTTTTGGTTGGTTGGGTGGTGTGGTGGTGGAACCGTGTGTCATTGAGTCATAACTGTCACATAAAACGGGAACCGCATCACACCGACAGGAGGAGGTAGATACAAATGGCGAAAAAATGAAAGGAAACAGCAACTTCCATCTCAGGAGATGCAAAACATTATGCATTATTTGGAAATCTCACTAAAATGAGTTTTACAATTCAAGAGCTTCTAGTGAGCAAACTGCAATTGCAGCTAAAAGCAAAAATACTCCATTAGGCAATTTTATATATAGCATAGGAAGCCAAGCCACAACATAGATACAATATTGTAGAATGGATATATAGCAATTATACATGCACGTAATTGCGTACAGTACAGGCTTAGTGTGAGATGGTCCATTGGGAGAAACAATAATGAAGAAACATGAACACTAAAATTGTACACAAGAAAGAACAAAGGAATAGCAATAGATCTGAAATACGTGGATGCGCACATGAAGCATTACGAGCGGGAATTCAAGAGGAGGTTTGAGGAAGTGTGGCGTGATCAGAAGAAGCGACGAATCTTCGGATCTCAGAGCGCATCTTATAGATAACATGTCTCAAAGTGCCTCTGTTGTGGGAGCCGAGGAGCTTCGTTTCCTGGTGGTTCATTTCGAGATCCGCCACAAAGATTGGCTTCCTGGAGAGGATCCAAGCCCAGCTCCAGTCCCACCATTTCCTGATAGAGGTGCCGGCATAGTCACTCATTGATGAGAGGGACTTGGATCTGGGAAACGACCAATAGGATGCGCCTCCGCCGCCGGCCACCGTGGAGCCTTGGATCTTGAGAGACAGAGAGGAAAGACGCCGGCGAAGGCCTCCTTCATTTAGGTTAGAGTTAGAGTCGGAACGTGACACCGGAAGCGATGCCTTTCCGGCGCCGAAGAAACTCCGGTTCTCACCTACACCCATGCTTTCAACCACTCTTTGGTTCCCAAGGAAAGCAGAATAAGAAGGTAGAGAGGTAAAATGGAACCTTCGCACCACACAGCTCTACCACAGCCTGTTTTATTCCTTTGGTGGGGTCGGTGAGCATTGGGTCATGTGTTGCTATTTTACTTCTTCTCTTCTTTCTTTCTTTCTTCACTTTCCAGTTGTCTCTTCTTATGAGGTGTTTTTATTTTCAAGTCAATACTCACTCACTGGATCCAGATCAGACCAGGGCGGTAAAAATGTTTCATCTCGTTATTATCTACATTTTATTTAGCTTAAAAGTTTTTAAAAAAATATATTATATATTTCATAAATTTTTTAAGATAAATTATATTATAATAGATTTCATATCTCTGTCTATATAAATAAATATTTAACACAAACCCATATTGTAAATATATAAATATGCTAGAAAAAGTTAATTATTTAAATTCCATAATAATAACATTAAATATTATATTAATACCTACCTTTATTTTTTTTTACTCAACAAATTTATTTAATTCAACTAATTAAAAGATATCTCACTACTAAGTATATATTTTTTAAAAGTATTTTAAATTTGATTACGTTAGTGTATAATTTAATTTAATAGTTATAAAGTTCTCAATTCTTTGAGTTAAATTACACACCCTAATTTTGTTTTAAAATAAATACATGTTTCCCTTACTTAGAATAACACTTAGGTCACCTATCATTTTTAAATAAATTAGATACACAATAAACATTCGCTTAAATTAACGCAGACTTATGAATAGGGATGGCAACGGGGTAGGGCGGGGACGGGTTTCGCTATCCCATACCCATCCCCGCATAAAAAATTCATCCCCATCCCCATACCCAAACCCAACGGGTATCAAACTTTTTTCCCATCCCCATCCCCACCGGGT